>JACCDM010794876.1_pt1 | contig 60100 bp, 59 predicted proteins | sample 7445851 | NCBI WGS metagenome assembly JACCDM01 (sample SAMN15323438, study PRJNA562643) | freshwater metagenome | isolation source: river surface water | place: USA:Blue River Watershed | collected 2017-08-16
GAATGAAACTCCTGGCACTAGAGTACCAAGCGAAGGAAGTTTTAGTTTAGCTAAAACTAATGGTGGTGTGGTAAAAAGCATTGTTAAGCCTGTTGTGCTGAATTGTGCATAATAACCCCACGGTTATGCAAAGTTCATGAGAACTCGGGAGTTAATTATGATAAAATTTGTTGTGTGGAAGACTGCGATTTGAATCCTATTGGTAGTCATGGAAAGTGTATTGTTCATGTTAAACCACTAAAACCACTTCCATGTACTCGGGATTAGTTATACAGACGTACAGTGCATCATTGTAGATTTATATTAATAGACAATATTTTTTTCTGATTACTTTTATTTTATCATTTAAACATTTGATTACACATATAAATAATAAAGAAAGATGAATTTCGTGAAATGGTTTAAAAAAGACAATATGTCTCTTACAGAAGCAAATAATATAACGTTTAATAACAAAAGATTACGTATCATTGATAACAAAATTAGTCTTGTCGATTTTGTTTGTATCTATTGTGATAAGAATGATGCTCGAACAAACATTAAGAATCTTAAAAATGTTGATCAGTTGATTGAACTCTATAAATTTAATGGATCAGGACAACGTGAAACTCCTATTACTGCAATTGAAACACTTGGTGCAATTATGACTCAGTTACCAAACAAAATTGGTGATCAAAAGAAAAACGAACTTCTTAAACTACTTGAAGATTTCATTGAAACTAAACCTGAAGTTATCACACCTAATCCTGAGACTCAAGTAATCGAGGATGTTATTGAAGTACCAGTTATAGAAGAACCGGTACAAGAAACAGTACAAACAACCACTAACGAACCGGCTCCTATATCAGAAATCATATTTGACAATACATTACCTGAATTTTCTGGAAAAACAATTCGTGTTACCCCTGATAAAAAGATTTCAGTATTTGATGTTATTAGTGTATATTCTGGAAGCAAGAATTATAGAAGAAGCTGGGCTGATATATCAAAATCACATCCAGAAGTCGTCCGTTTTTCGGACACCTTCAAATTTCCAGGAAGAGGACAACAACAAACACCAGTAATGGATCTCAAAGGAATTCTACAGCTTGTAATGATATTACCTGGTAAGCGCGCTGCAACAACTCGTGAGAAGTTTGCAAATGTACTTGTTAGATATATTGGTGGCGATCTCACATTGATTGATGAAGTAATTCAAAATAAACAGATTCAGGATACATTACCTGATAACAATCCTTTGAAATTAGAATATAAGAAGACAGATGAAGCATTGATCATTGCTGATCAATTGTATAAACAATACAATCTTAGTCATATTGATTTTGATATGCATTCTGGTAAACAAGGTAATTATCTGATACTATGTGGTATTCATTTTAATATTCCAATCTTGAAAGTAGGTGAAACCGCATATAATCCATCTGAACGATTAGATAGTCATATTTCCAAGTATAGAGATATTCAAGATCCTAATTTCAAGTTTATTGGAAAGCCATTTTATTTTCGAGAAACAATTGATTCCAGAAAGGCTGAACGATGCTTTCTAAACAAATTACAGTGTAATCAATTATATCTTGGAACCAATTATAAAATTGGTAACATTACAAGTCGTGAACTATTTACTTGTAGTGATACCATTGATATCAATGGTATTATTGCTCTTATGGATGAGACTATTGATTCTGTTAACAATTCAACTATTGAACCATATATTAAATCATTTCGGGATGAATACAATATTGAATATGAACGTGAGCTAACAAAGAGAATACAGTCAGATAATCTAGTTAAAGTTGAACACGAGAAAACTCTACAAGAAGATAAGAAAATACGTCAATACGAGTTACAGATTGAACTATTGAAATTACAAAGATCATAAGGATATGCTTAATACTTATTTTTTTCGAGTATAAATCACAAACAAATTTGAATAATAAACTACTTAATACATATAAGAAGATGGAAATAGTAGACAATAGTATTATTCAGAAAATCAAAATAAAGTACTCTTTTCAAGATGCAATAGAGCTTGCAAAAGAGTTAGGTGGTGAATGTATTAGTTTACCTGATGAATTCAAAAATAGTAAATCATATTTGAAATGGCAATGTGCTGATGGACATGAATGGATAGCAAAGTTTCGTACAATCAAGTACTATAATTCGTGGTGTACACAATGTAGAAATAAAACTCCAATAAAACAAAGTTTTCAAGATGCAATAGATATTGCAGAAAAGCTAGGAGGACAATGTCTTAGCTCACCTGATGAATTCAAAAATAGTTTATCATATTTGAAATGGCAATGTGCTGATGGACATGAATGGATTTCTAAATTATGTCATATAAGGTATAATAAAATTTGGTGTACGCGATGTAGGCAGAACTTAAAATCTTCTAATAAATCAGAAGTAGTAAGTACTACAAAAAAGGATCAATTATTAAATACAAAGTATAGTTTTCAAGATGCAATAGTTCTCGCAGAAGAACTAGGTGGTAAATGTATCAGTTCTCCTCATGAATTTGAAAATTCTAATTCATATTTGAAATGGCAATGTGTTAATGGACATGAATGGACTACAAAATTTAGTACTATTAAATATTATCAATCTTGGTGTCCACAATGTCGAAGTTTCTACTTATATGAGGAAATGACCAGAGATATACTTCAAAAATTATTTAATCTAAAATTCATTAAAACCCGAAGAATATTAAATGGATATGAAATTGATTGTTATAATGAAGAACTACATATTGCTGTTGAATATAATGGTATTCAACATTACAAATATGATAAGTTCTTCCATAAATCAATAGAAGAGTTCAATCATCAAGTTAATAAGGATCAACTGAAAAGAGAATTATGTATTGAAAAAAAAATATTATTAGTCGAAATACCATATAAATGCAGAACATATACAGGAATTAAAGATTTTCTAATACACCAGTTTATGGAAACCCCATTCCAATATATCCTTAATACAGATCAAAATTGGGATGAGTTTAGTAAAACAATACGAAGCAAGACTATTGATTTCAAGTTAAACGAACTTAAAGAAATTGCTTTGAATAAAAATGGTAAATGTTTGTCAGCGTCATATGGTGGTTCATATGAGAAGTTGGAATTTAAGTGCGAAGTTGATGATCACACTTCATTTTATACTACTCCTAATGACATAAAACAAGGGAAATGGTGTCCTGATTGCGGAAAGACTAAGAAGAAAACTGATGAACAATTACAAAACTTAGTTATTCAACTAAACGGTGAATATATCACTTCAGAATCTAGAGAAGTGAATGGAAGATATAGAAAGTTTGTAACTTATATAAATGAAAGTGGAAATACTGTTAGTGTATATCTTGAAAATCTTCAAAGGTCGATCAAGAGAAGAAATAAAAAAAAATGATTTAAATACTGATTGTTGTATAAGAGTCTTTTTTTGTGTTTTGAAATACCTAAGTGGTATATCTTAAAACGGCGCTCAGTTATGCCCATGATCATCATTGTAGATATCATGCTTATGCTTCCCGAATTTCAATTTTCAATTCATTCGATCACAAAAGTCTCACTCGTTTACCTTGTTAAAGGACTTATGAGGCCTGGACTGTATGTTAAACCCTAATATTCATATTAGAATCGATCCTGTGTCAGTCTCTCGGGCTTGTTAACTTGTTATTAAATTAACCCGCCACGGTCTCTGCACTCCTATGTTAATAGGATATACCTTTGACCGTTATTGGGATCTCGCATCTATTATAACCACTTACTATTCTAAGTAGTACGATTATAATAAACACTAGGTAGTGACAATTCTGTTTGTTAAATCAAACACACTTTACAGTGGGAGCCTCACGACTCGCGAATCTACCTGTTGACGGCATATGCTTAAGTTTACCATCCATTTGTCTGACATCGTTTCCTAAGAATCAATGTCCCTTATGCTTCCCGAACTTCAATTTTCAATTCATTCGATCACATAAAGCAATGCTCGTACCTGGAGTTACCCAGACTTACATTGAATCGACTGTACATTAAGCAATTTACTACAATATGTAATAAACTACCCACAAGTGACCCAGTCTGTAGCGACCAGTTAACATTGTTAACTAACCGACGGTCTCGTCGCGCTTACATAAGTAAGCTACAATATTGACCGTTTTCACTTGTGTTGCCCTGAGCTGTTAATCATATAGACTAGCAACTCGCATCTGGGGAGTACCCCGGACTATGCATAACCACTTTTCTTGTATAAGTTAGATCGATTATACACGGACTAGGAGGTAACACTATTTCATGTCTATTCATGAATACATTACTGTAGGTGCTTTGCAACACCATAGCCTCCTGTTATTAGCTTCTGGTAGAGACTAATGAGCAAAAAGTTACATTGCCTTAATTTAGCTAGCTAATGCTAAAACTAAATCCTTATGCTTCCCAAGTTTCAATTTTCAATTCACTTGATCACATAAAGCATTCTCTCGTACTTGGTGTTAACAAACTTGAGAATGAGGAGACTGTACATAAAACAATTTACTATATAGTAAATCATCGATTTGTGACCCAGTCGTTAGCGATCAGTTAACGGTGTTAACTAACCGACGGTCTCTGCGCGCTTACATAAGTAAGCTACACCTTTGACCGTTTTCACAAATCTCGCCACGAGGAGTTAATTAATGTATATATTATATTAACAACTCTCACAAGGATTGTCATCCTCGTTATACATAACCACTTCACTTTTTATGTAAGTTAGCCCGATTATGTACTGACTAGGGGGTAACACTATTTCATGTTAAATCATGAATACATTACTGTAGGTGCCTTGCAACACCATAGCCCCCTGTTTGCGACTAACATTTAATCGCAATAGCAACGCAGATAAGATCTGCAGGGTTGGAAGAGCTGATATAACGAGAGTTCCATTGGATATAGGTCTCGCGAGCTCTGGAAAGATTGAAGTGACCACTTGGTTGGTAGCTTCCTGGGTAGAGAGCAAAGGAAATCATGATAGCACCGGTATCAGCTGGGGTGTTGACAGCTGGGCCACCATAGGTAAATGGAAGGTAGGAGTTGAAGAAGGTAGTTCTGTAGTCATCGAAGATCTTAATAGCGTGTGATACAACGCTGAGGGAGTCAATGGTTGGAACTGGGATGGAGTAGCTTGGTGGTACAACGAAATCAGAAGTGGTTTCGAGGGAAGCACCGAAAGGAGAGGAGGTATCAACTTGTTCGATGTCATACTTAAGATCGTATTGAGCATCGACGTTGTAGGTCATGGAGTGCCAGTCCTTGTAGAGGTTTGGATTTGCAGCGGAAACGTTCCAGGTTGGTCTTACACCAGCATAGATGGTTTCAATTGGCCACTTGAGTTGTTCAAGTTTAGCGTTGCAAGCACCTGCGTTATTAGCTGGGCTGACTTGATGTCTGTAAACTCTGATGAGAGAAAATCCAATGCGCTCAATGAAGATATCGTGAATTTCCGTATTAACGAAAATATTATTAACATATAGCTCCATAGCCTCAATTTTGCAATCGGTGACTTGTCTGTCACTAGAGAGAACTGGGGTGTAGGTAATCTTTCTGGAAGCGGTTTCGCCACTGTTAGCAGTAGTGGAAACGGTCTTCTTAATGTAAAGATTTGGGAATTCAAAGATAAGGTTTTGTTGATCTTGGAGTTCCATGGTGATAAGTCTGTTTCCGTAAGGGATAGAGACAGCTGGTACAGCAAGTCTAACATCGCTGTTGAACCAGAACTTGTACTTATGCCAGAGCTCAAGAGCAGGTTGGTTAAGTTTTGGGGTTTGTGGTCCATTAACAATGGAACGTACTTCTCTGCAGTAGTCGTTCATGTCAGAACCGAACATGGATCCAGTAAGAGCACTTGGTCCAGAGTTTCCTTGTGGGTCAGATACTTCGGATTGGATTGGTCCAGAATAACCGGTAAGTGGGTTTTCTTGACCAACGAGTCTGTTGTAACCGAGAACCTTGTTTGGAGCAACAGTGAACTTTTGGAGCATAGCGCTCGTGTAATCAAAATATTCGTCAAGGGTGTTCGCATTGACGGAGAACTTGGTGTACTTGAAGATACGGTTACCTGGGTATTCGCAGTATCTGACAAGATTTTGGTAACTAACATTAGATCCTGCAGCTGATCCAAGGTTCCAGCTCTTACCGAAAGCATCAACAAGTTCATAAGCAACACCAGCGGAAGTATCATCCATACCAAGAACAGCACCTTGTTGGCTGGAACGGGATGGGGAAACTCTGAGGTTAGCAGATACAGCAGAAAGTCTGATGTAACATACCATGTCATAGAAGAAGTCACCAAAGGTTGGGAGACTGAATTGGATAATAGCACCAAGATTTGGAACACCAGTGTTTGCTTGTACTTTGTGGTATTCAAATGCGAGTGCTGCGTATGGTTTGCAAAGGCTGCACATGGCGGATCATATTTATATGACCAACACGTATGCACCTGTCCTTCTAAAAATTTAAATTTATAAGAGAAAAATTTAATATATAAAACGCATGTATTATTGTTTTAAAATATTTATAGGTCTAACTTGGCGAATATGTTAGTAGCTTCTTCAAGATTTACATCTTGTTTTTGCTCATCATCTTCTCCAAGTATTTCTCTTCTCTTTTCTATAGCTGTATTAATGAGTTGTTCTTTGGAACGGCCTTTACCCATAAAGTTATATGTTTTATTAGTTCGAGGATCTCTAAAAGTAGACTTTTGTTGGTCCTCTCTCCAATAAATATATTGGGGTAACCCACTGGGTAATGGCTTTGTTTTTTCTTTGATCGTACCATTTAATATTCCATTACGAAACTCGATTGCTTTATCAATAAGTTGTTCTCTATTAAATTGTTTGGAACTAAATTTTCGATAAATCAATCCATTTTGATTAGGATCCATTATTTTTCTCGGAATTCTTACTTCGGCATGAGCTGATTTTGCTCCTTCATTTACCCAAGTTACATACATTGGTAAATCAGCACTTTCTTGAGTATGTTTTTTCCTGTTCTCATCTGGATTATCACGGCCAGCCTTTACAAGATCATACTGTTCCATTACAAGTTTATGTTTTTCTTCCATTGTAAGATCTGGATGTGTAAACTTGTAAGCCTTTTTACCTGGTAAATCAACTCTGAAACCAATTGGTGTTGTCTTATCAACTTCATTCAATACTAAACGAACATAATCTGGTAAATCATACCCATAAAGTTTTCCTAAATTCATTCCTTGTCTAATATTTAGACCATTAGGATATAAAGAATTGAATTCTCGAATGTAATATGCTTCTTTCTCATCAAGAAATTCATCATCAACTATCTCGATAATATCCATTTGAAATATATTCAAATTGTCAATATTATCTCTAATCTCATCATGAATATGCATATGTTTTGAATTCGAAATTGCTTCTGTGATATGCTGTTTCCATCTTGTATCAAGAGGTTTAATTGTTTGACCGATATATATTTTACCACTTGGTACGGTTATCTTATATATGAAACCCATTATTATATAGCTATAGTGTAGAATATTCAAATTTAAATTTTAGAATTCATAGGCTCGGGAGACATTCACTCTTTGTCCTATGAACACGTTTTCACGTGGGATAGACTATAACTTAAGCCAGTTACGTAATTACATTAAGAATTGTAATTACAAACATAGCCCAGAAACATTTAGTCGTTGAACTGCACGCTATTACAAACGATAATCTGTGGTTTATGATTATTCTTTGTTAGTAATAGTCGCTTGGCTGCGGATTGCCAATTTCAAATTAACATATATTTTGTATATTAATTATCATCTTCAAGGTTTTTACCATGTCCGGCTTTCAAAATGAAAGCTTTTTACGTAGTTTCCCACGGGTTCCGTTAGCTATATTACTATGCTAAGGTGGTACTTGAAGTTTTACGGGTTTCCCGCAATTTGTCTCTGTTGCAATGTTATGACTGAATGTGGTTGTAAGTAGGGATATAACTAACTTTGCCTTCATTTTAAATTAGCCTACTTACGTGTCATAACATCACTTGCCTACATTTTTGTGTAGACACACTCCAAACCGAATTAGAAGTGAGCATTTACATAAAGAATGTGAGTTTTCTCAATATCTTGAAGGGTTGGAAGAACATCATCCATATTTTGTTGCTTTCTGTAGCAAACGATGTCCTTGATACGTTGGTTGAGGAGCTTGGTCGCCATAATAAGACGATCAGCTTTACCATCATTTGCGATTAGATTGAATACTGCCCCAGCGCTGCCCATTTTAGTATATGATATTGATTATTATGAAGGTTAGTTATATATATACGAAGTAAATTTTTTTTTGTTAATAAATATTTAAATTATCACAATATGCGCAATTAAAATAATGCAGTCAATACGTATTTTGTCTGATACGAAAAAAATCTATTTGAATAAATGATACTAGTAATATATAATCATGAGCATATCTATTCCTGTAACCGAATATAATCAAGTACTTAGAGATGGTGTTGATCCTAATGCGCTAAATAGAGAACATATAGTATGGGCCCCTCTAATTCATCCAGAAGTTCGAGAAAGATATTACGAAATTTCAAATCATGGAGTAATCAGAAGAACACAAGATCATTTTATAATGGCTATTGCAACTGATAGAATAGATCAATATAACTTTGTTAACTTAGTAAGACCAACTGATTCTGACAATACCACAAGAAAAGCCAGAGTAGTGATTCATAGATTAGTTGCTATATCCTTTCTCCAGAATCCAAACGGATTACAAACAGTTGATCATATAAACCGCGATCGCAGAGACAACCACGTAAGCAATTTACGCTGGGCAAGTCATAGTGATCAAAATGCAAATCAAAATGAAAGAAATAGAGAAAATATCGTGGATCGTATAAGTGTAGAACAATTACATCCACAAACTAGGGAAGTAGTACAGCAACATGAATCTATGACAGCAGCCGCGTTAGCTGTAAATGGAACTAAAAGTTCAATTTCAGCTGCATGTAGAAGTGGTAAGTTAATATATGGATACTACTGGCAAAAGACAGGTCAAGTACAAATTACTGAACTTGAAGCAGCTCCTGCACCACCTACAAATCGTGGAGCGGTATTTAATGAACTATTCAATGAACTCACATTAGAGGAAACAACTCCAGATATTACAGAAGTTCCTGAAGAATGGCGGCCAATTGTTACAAAAACCGGTGAAACAATTAATACTCATATGATTTCTAATAGAGGATTCATTAGAAGTAATGATAGACCAGATATTGTAAGACAAGGAGCACGAGATAGAGATGCATTTAGATGCGAAATTAGACAAAATGGAAAAAAGAGGACGTTTGGTGTTCATGATCTAGTAGCGTCGACTTATATCAGAGTACCTGAAGATCCTAAGAAAGAGGATGTATGGCACAAAAATAGAGATCGTTCTGATAATAGAGTCGAAAACTTAGAATGGATTACAAAGAAAGAATTCAAACTAAGACTCACTTATAATAATGCAAAATCTATTCGAGTTACATATTCAGATAGTAGAACTGAAGTATATAATTCAATTGGTAGAGCAGCAGAAGCAACCAACATTAATGCTTCCACAATTTCGCACATTGTTAACGGTCTCAAGCCTCAAAGAAAAGATATCCAATTTCATTGGATTACAGATAACTAATAAACTATATTAGAATAACGATTAGGTATAACAAAAAAATATTTTTTTGTTTGATCAGGTATAACAATGCCATTTGGAATCATAACAGCAGGGCTACTTGGAAGTTTATTAAGTAGTTTTGTCAATCGTGATAATAGTAGAATTGTGGGCGGAGCTGCTAAACGGAAACCCAAAAAACCTAGTAATAAAGTTAGTAGCAAACCAAAAAAAGAGGATCTAACTACTACAGTAACAGTTAAAGTCAACTTGAATTTAGTAATTTCAGTGTATAATGAAAAGGGTATTCTTGTATACAGAGGTTCTGATTTATTTAAGATGATCAAGTTAATATGGCAATATCTATTTGATAATTTAACAAAGTATAGTAAGCATTTGTTACTTGCTTTGATACCTGAAGGCGAGTTTTATTTGTCAACAGATGGAGTACAAGATTCTAAAATAAAAGACTTATTTGTTGGTAGTAGTGTAACAATAACAGATAGTAAAGTAGTATATGATAAATCAATTGAAGTAGATGCTGATTCGAAAACAATAGCAAAGGAGCTTACTCATTTAGGATTGGAGCTTACAGTTAAAATTCCAAATGAGTTATCACTACACAAAAAGGAATTATCAGAAGTGATTGCATATACAATAATGGATCAGGGCGTGAACACTTGGGCGGGTAATCCACCATTAGTAATGACAATCAATAAGGAAGGAGATGCGACTTCAGAGAATGTTGCTTATGTAGTTGATTTCTTTTATGAATGTCCTGAAAGTGATCTCATTAAGATAAATCCTAGGAATGATCCATTTAACCATCATAATCCATATTTGAAGTGGTCAATACGTAATGAATACTTGAAGAAATTAAATAAATTAAAATAAGAAAAAAAATGTTTATGGTAATATAAATTTACCACAATGCCACAAAATAAGAAACTTTTTGGAGTCACTTTAGTATCACTAGTTCTTGGTGTTGTCATTCTACTCTTGATGTCTGCTGCTAAAGACGGAGCACAAGCTGATACTCATACAAATAGAGTAACCGGTTGGGGAGTTGCATTCTCTGTAATTCTTGTTGTAATTCAAGGTCTTACTCTTGGTGCAACTTGGTTCGATAAACTATAAAATTATTTCATGAATAGGTGAATATAGTTCAAGGTTACCGTCAATATTCTTGATAATATTTTTTTGTATTGCAATTGAGTGATTATAATATGGTTCCTTCATAATGTTTGATAGAAACAATACTTCGGCAATAAATTCAATATCCATTTTTTTAGGGAAATATGTATGATGATGAACACTTCTTAGAATCTTATTTATATGATTATGTTCTGGTTGTCTACTATAATGTTTAATATCAGCAGGTTTCTTACAAAATGAAATATATACTTTTCCTGATCTTTGATAATCAAGTATAGAATCAAATGGTTGATTACCATTAATAGTTAATATAGTGTAATCATTATCAATTATTCCAATACTATCGAATATAGAATCATTGGCTAAAAATAATACGCTAGGACTGGTTACTAATGATTTATAGAAAACAAGGTCTCCTGGATGTAGTTTAATGTTTTCAAATAGTATGTTATTTGGAATTTGCATGTAATAGTTAGAAGTATGTGATTCATTATTTTGATAACAAAATACAATGAATATGATTATGACAAGTATGACAAGTAATGTAATAAATAGAATCATGTTATATTAATTAATGCGAATAATTTCAAGATATTTGTTATTGTTGATAGGTTTATTTTGTAATGCTAGTAATTTTTTAGGTAATTGAATGAAAAATCCATCATATAATTCGTCAGTTAGTTGTAGTTCATGCAATATATTTCCAACATATTCTATACACACTTTTTTCTTTTTAAAACATTTTGATGGAATTAATCCTCTTAATAACTGTTTAAAGTAGGAGGTGTCATATTCTATTGGGACATCACTAATCTGCAACATTTTTTGTTTTTGCCATTGTTCTAGTTCTTTTTCTAATGGCATAATAAATACGATACCATGATGCGACTGAAGTCGCTCATATAATGGAGCTACAATTTGATAATTATCTCTACTATATACATCATAATCAAGTCTGGTTCCTATATCAGATAATTCAAGTATGAACAATTGATTATTTTTTTCTATAACTATACCAACATGATCGAAGAATGTTCCCATAGTAAGTGGAGAATGTATAAATGTAATAATTGATTTAAAAAGGATTATATCCCCGGCTTTTAGCGTTGGATAAATGTCATTTAACCTTGTTGATGAAAATTCATAGTTGTTACATTTGTTATAGTTATAATAAATTCGTACAATTGTAGAAATGTAATACAGTATAATAATAGTCACAACAACTAAAGCTAAGATAAGAGACCTCATTATATTATAAATAAAAAAGAACAATGAATATTTATTTGCAGTTATCAAGTGGTATATTTGGCTTAATTCATGTTTGTGCAATATGGTTATATACCACTTATTTATCGATGACAATAACCGGATGGCATTGTTTAATGCTAGTTGGTATAATAACTTCATTATTAAATCATTCTACGACATCTGGTATGTTGAAAGCAATTGACCGTATCTATATGATAAGCTTGTTTGTATTATACATAATCGTCTTTTCTTTTTATAAGTTATCATTATTATTGTATTTGGTCTTATTTGCTGGTATATTATTTGTGATAGCGAAGTATTCAGGAAAAAATTGTTTTCATGTAACTGCCCATTGTGTGATAACTATCGTGAACATAATATTCATGACCGTTCAAACAGTTCTATAAAATTAACAAGCTGTTCAGCTGTTTGGAATTGAAAATACTGGTCTTGTACATTTAATAGAATGTTAAGTTTATTGTTGTAATCAGCAAACTTGATCACAAAAGCAATGTGATTAACAATGATTTCAATGTCATTGTTATTAAGTACATTAACTGTATGTATTTTAAATCTTTTTTCGCATTTGTTTATGATATCATTATGAAGTTGTAGCTCATATGATTCACTAATAGGATTTAACTGTTACGTGATTTATTAGTAAATATTAACATATACTATTATTTCTATTTTTTTTTCGTATAATAGTGATTAGATGAATATTGGTATTTGCTATACAATACTATACGTAAACTAAAATAAATTTGATTTAGATACTACTCAACTTATATAATATGGCCTCTGATAACACAATTTATAAGTATAAGCCTTGCGCTTTATCAACTATCGTTTCCGACGAATATGTCAAACTCAAAATTAATCAAGTAGTTCATAATATGAATAATATGGTTATTGCTGGATATTTTATCCTCGATCTATATTGTATTATGAAATTCCAGGAAAATGATAAACAAGCTTTAACATATGTAAATTTCAAAGATGATGCGCTTTTCATTAGAGACTGTTTAAACATTACGCGTGGTGAATTTGCTACATCTAAAGGATCAAGAGCTAAAACTCCCACTCAAAAACGAAATGAATCAGATGAATCATATCAGAAACGAATTGAAATGTTTAACCATGATAAAGTTGAAACTGCAAAAATCAAACAGCAGTGGAAAGACGATTTAAGTCATATCTATCATGATATTGTTAAACCTAATCTTCCTGATGCTTTTGTTGATAAAGACATGGTTTATCCACCATGTGTTAAAAACATAGCTAAAGAAATGATGACCGTATTCCTTAATAATATCAAAGAACATTTTGTTCAACGATTAAAAACTTTAGTTAATGTTGTATTCAAAGATAAACTGTTAAAAACGCATGATAAGAATATAGCATATAAAATACTAGGATCAATTAAGAATGATTTGATATCAAATACGCGAGAATCACCAAGTGAGTATCATGGTTGGATAAACGATATCTCAAATAACATTTTCATTTCCACTACATTTGACAAGTTCTTGGAATATGATCTAAATAAAAATACTATACATTATCTTTATGGTTCAATGTACATTAATAAATGTTTAGAAGATGCGAAATCAGGTAAACTCTATAAGGTATTACCGTTAAGATCGTCTTGTACTAAGCATTTTATTAAGCTAGATACAGAAACACTATATTTCATGTTTAACAAATATTGCGATTTCAAAGTATCAGACAAAGAGGACAATTACATATTGTTTAACAGTATATTCCATATGGAATGTATAGATGAAACATTTATGGATTTGTCATTCAACTATAAAATGTTAACAGATGGATATTCATGTCGTTTACAGTATTGTAGTAGTACAAAGAGTAGTTACGCTCAACGAAAGAATGATAACTGGAAAGCTAAAATAGCAACTAGAGAAGCTAAATATACTAAACATAAGTATATTACAGATGTTCCTGAATTGTTTAGTTCCTTCAAACAGCCTGATTGGACAATTGATGGGATAGACGCAGGACAGTCTGGCTGGATGGCATGTTCAAAAAATATTAATCAGACCAATTGTTCAGCAAATCAATATAAGAAATACAGAAATTACGTTAATAGGTGTAAGAAACATTATAAGCCAATCAATAAAAAAGCTGTGGATAAGATATTTAAGAGTAAAATCAAGTCTCGTAAATTTCATCATTCAAAAAGCTTTTATGATTACAGCTATTCCAATAGACGATTTCTAAACTATTCAAACAGAAGACATAAAATATTGAATGACAGATCAAAAGATATAGGAATTGAAGAAGCCGAGACAGTCCTAAGCAAAGCATGTAGTGATAAGCAAAGGTATAGTGTCTATTTGGATAGATTTATCCATTTTATGATTCATAAGTTTGAGTTGATCAAACAAGTGAATAATCATTATCAAGATGAGCTATATAAGAAATTATCTTGGATAGTGTTTACAAAAAATAAGCAGGAGCGGGATGAAATGATAAATAATTACATAACAAGCTCTGGAATAACAGATGTAACAAAGCATGTTGTAGCTATAGGAGATTGGTCATCTAAATCGACAGGTACGATGAGAGGGACAATCCCAGGATATGGCAAGACATTGTTAAAGTTATTCAAATCAAGATTTCCTCATGTTTATTTAGTAAATGAGTTTAGAACCTCAGTAGTGTGTAACGAATGTAAGTGTAATTTGAAATGTAAAAATTACAACTTTAAAAGTTCAAAAACAGACAAAGTGAGAAGTGTTCATCGTATCTTGTGTTGTCAAAACACCAATTGTAAGATAATATGGCACAGAGACATAAATGGTTCATCAAATATCTTAGAAAAAGCATATGGTGCGATTCATGGAATACGCGATAGCATAATATTTGATAGATCGATAACAATGATTTAGAGGGACAACAAAACATCCTATTAAGTTCTGTTCTGGTTCTTATTAAATGTTAGTTACTTGTACTATGTTATATCTTAATATACAATAGCATTAGTTAACAAATAATAGCAATTAATAACAATTTAAGAACGGAGCAACGATATTAGAATTCATATCTATAGGTATAAGCAAGTATAGGAATATTCAAATTTAAAAAAATACAAGCTCCAAGAACAGTAATAAATAACTAATATGTATATCATAGGATACACCCCCCTATCAATATATGGAAACAACAACTAAAAACCATATATTGATAACTATGATATACAAAGGAATACATCTAATCCAATGGTTTAGACAATGTATTAATAATATACGTATGACATACCTGTTCCAATAACATCATACGTACTTATTATTAATACGGTGGGGTACATATTATTCGTATATGCAGTATAGAGCTATATTTTTTTACAGACTTCAGTTATAATATTATATGATATATGATACTAATATTTACTTGCTGTGCGAAGTCTTTTATACATAGGTAAATCATATGTTTAATATGATTTTCAAAATTAAATTTGAAAATCCGTAATCAATATAAAAATATGGAGTGTATGGGTGGTTCAGATACGTCAATAAAAGTGATAAATGCTTTGATGAACGAAGAGATAAGTTGGGAAGTGATCTCTGAATATCTTAAAGATGAGAATTTCCAACCATCCGTGTTAGACAATCAATTATTATTTATGTCAATAAATTACAATAAAAAGACAATAACTCAAAAGATATTATCACATAAAAATTCAAATCCATATATTAAAAATTTAGATGATTTACCAATTACTCTAGCAGTTTTCAAGAAAAGAAAAACGATAACTAGAATGTTATTAGATCATTTCAAAGCGGACTATTTATCTGGTATAAAAATAACAGTATCTGGAACCACAAAAAAAGAAATTGAATTAGTGTACGCAGAGGCTGAAGATCATTATAACAAGATTCTTCAACATTTAGGATATTCACCAAAACCCAAACCTCGTCGATCAACAGATACATTTGTATCTAATCCATTTGATGTTAAAACGTTTAAGTGTTCACCATTTACTATTAATTTTGACTAAGAAATAATACACATGTTGTTATTAGAACAATTACTACCTCTAATATATTCGATATCATCATAGCATTCATCATTTAAAACACTATTCATTAATGATTCTGGATTGATATCATTATTTTTTAGAACATGTTTAAGAATGTCAATAGAGAATCCACTAACAAGAGAAGTGTTCTCGATATGACTTGTAACTGGGAAATCATTTATATTACCGGATATATTCCAATAGCAAATATGTGGTAGATCATATGATTTAAATTTATTTTTAAGTACAGAATAATTGGTGCTGTTAGTATTACATGCCACATCAAATTGCATATCTGATATGATCAATATTCGTTTTGGCATTTTGATATTATTTTGAATTGTTTCCTTAATAATAAGATCAATTGCTGCCATTAGATTTGTTGAACCTCCCCAAGGAGCGGATATTAATTGTTGCATACGTTCATATAGTGATCCTTCTTGAATATTAATTAACTGTGGATTACTTTCAAATGTCAGTACTTTATTTTTAAAATAACCTTTGGTTAGCTGAGAAATGAATAGTCCCATACCTACTGCAACGGTAATTGGAGTCACTCCATTAACATTACAATACATACTCCCAGAAACATCAACTAATACAATTGTGTCTTGGACATCATTTTGGTATTTGCGAATAAGTGTATTCCATTGTGCTTCAACAAATTCATCCTGTCCAAGTTGTTTACCAATATATTGTTTAATAATTTGATGTGGGTATAGTGCATTAGTATTCAATTCCATACTAAGATCATATTTATATATTTGAAATCTAAATGGACAATTACGATTGAATGCTTCAGTGTGTTTATGCATAGCAACACTGGGTATTCTTCTGAAATCAATCATATCCCAATTATTGTTACACATTTGTGTTTCAAGTAAATTCAATTTATTTCGTAATGGCGATAAATATCGTTTACGAAGGATTTCGCTATTTATATTCATATGTTTGGTAAGTTTATGAACGAAGTTGTATTTTCGATCAAGTGATTTTTTTTCTGATGGGATCCATTTTGCTAATAATGTAATTGGTTGTGGGTCAGGATTTTGTAATTGTTTCAAATCATATTCAAGTGTATTGGCAATGTATGTTAAACAGAAATCTTCGCATGGAGTATTCATAAGCACAACAAGATCATCAAATCGTCCTGCATTTACAAATGCATCAATATTATGTTCAAGGTTAAGTCTAGTATTTTCATCAAAGAGTGCCAGCCATCTCATACATGATCTTCCGATATCTCTTTCTCCTTTTCCTCCTCTAATGTTTCTGACATTAACCATCAATTTAAGTGTTAACAATGGATCATAATTCCATGCATGATAAGACATTTCCCATATTTTATCCTCATCGCATCCTCTAACTGCATGAAAGAAGAACCTCAATAAAGGGTTATTAGTGCTATTATTACTATTTGAGTTATTCCAAGTAGCCATTTATATTAGAATATATGGCCTTTAATTTGAATATTATTTTGATTAATTATAGCGATGTTCTTCTCGGACGATCACATTATAAGTATAGATGATATAGTCTACTTGAATTATATATATCAACAACAAGGGCTTATCAATATGTCTAATAATGAAGATCATATTATACTTATTGATATATTGCAACAATATGTAAACAATATGGATGTAGATGTAGATTCATCAAATAATTAGTTATATCACATGAAATTATGTATATATTAATATAAACATTAGATAATGAAATTAAGCTTATCGAAATACTTTTGTTTTAAGATACGAAAGAAAGACGTGATAGAACCAACAGAAGTTATGTTGGTATCAGATGCATATGAAACATTTTCTCAATTCTCGGATAGTACGATGGGACAATCCTCGCTAACGCATATGGAATCCTTATTGATCAGAAGTTATATGCGCAGATCGTATGATTCATCAAGTTCTATAGATTCTGATAAGACATCAGAATAAATTTGAATTTTTTATATACTAAACTATATATGATGGGTTCGAGTAAAAGATGTCCTATTTGTAAGAAGAAACTTGGTCTAACCGCTATAACTTGTAGATGTGGAAACACGTATTGTACAGGTCATCGTCATGCGGAAAGTCATAATTGCACTTTTGACTACAAGGAGGAAGGTAGAAATCAGTTATCAAAAGTGATAACAAAGTGCGAAGCGGCAAAATTAGAAAAAATATAATATTGAAGAATATAGAATATAGTATAATGAATGAACAATATATTCAACATTCTTTATTTAATCCTCGATATGAATGTATAAAAACAGTGAAAGAGCTTATATATGACACTGATTCTTATGATGAGGTATACTTTTTATCTTTAGAGATAATGGATATATATTTGCTAAAAGCAAGTGAGTCAGGACATATAATAATAGAGCCTCAAATATTGGCAATTTGTTGTTTTACTATAGCATCAAACTATTTAGATGACGAATATGACATGGTTATACTGAACAGTGATTTTTTAGATACAAAGTATATGGAATCGTCAAATTTAACAAAGAAGGGATTATTAGCAGCACAGATACAGATATTAAAATTATTGAACTGGAAAATACCATCAAGGACAATATATACAGATATAGTAACATATTGTATAGATAACAATATGGATTCAGAAAAGTGTATACCATTACTTCGTGATTGTATGGAATATACTTTGATGTTATCCTCTTTTTCTCGAGAACAGATCATTTCAGGGCTATTGTCATTCATTTATACTGATTATAAACTCGTTTCAATGGTAGAAGTTCATAGATATTTGAAATTTATTAGCTGAATAAGTTGAATTAGTTAGTTATTTTTTTTCTTACATAATGTTTCAATTAAACTTTCATGATCTTTCAAAATTTATTGATGATATATTCATAAGAAGCAATATAGAACCTCGTGGAATAACAAAGGAAAATATTTTTGGTCTTCTATTTCAAAAAACGCATGGGTTAAATGGTAATATATATTTTCTATTACAGTATCCTCCTGATCATTCCTCTTATAATTCAGTAGCTCAAAAAGGTAATGTTCGACTTACATTATATATTCTATTTTGGTTGATATGTTTTATAGTTTATGGTACTGGAAATTTGCTTGCTTTGGTCTTAGTTGCTCAATCTTATTCATCATATTCATTAGGTATGGCTCGTGGTTCCGCATTAGTAATAAAAGTTAACATTGTTATAGTTTTATTATCAATAATATTTTCAAAATATCTTCCTTTCATAATTCATAAGATATCTGCGAGCGTTATATTTGTTATGGCTATTGTTCATACAATAGGTCATATGATATATGGATTAAGTGTATTTAATGATTTCGCAGCAATAAGCGGTTGGTTAATGAATTTAATAATAGTAATAAATATTGTATTTATATTATTAAAATCAAAGAAATTTAACTTATTCTATTATGGTCATATATTATTGATATTAGTGTTTATTCCATTATTATGTTTACATTCAGTATTCACTCGTTATTTTGGATTTCCAGAAATATGGTTAATAGTTTTATTACCTTCTTTATTGTACGTGTATGTTAGATATAAACGATATCATCCAAAGAGAACTGTGATTACGGGTTATCAGATAACAGAAAATATAATTGAATTATCATTTGAGAAGGTAATCGATTATGAGAGAGGACAGTATTTATATTTAAACATACCTAACATTTCAAAATTAGAATATCATCCATTTAGTATTGTTTCAATGCCTTTAGATTCAAATATGAAAGTAATTATTAATAATGTAGGAGATTGGACGACCAAGTTATTTGAAAATATTAATGATATAACATATATAAATATCGATGGTCCGATAAGAAGTAAATTGGAGAATATAGTAAAATATAAAAAAATTATTCTAATTGCTTCTGGAATAGGGATTACTCCTTTTATATCAACACTACGTGGTTTAATAAATACGGAGGTTCATTTCATTTTTACATCTAGAGACCAATATCATTTTGATTTAATACCAACTCCAGATAATAATGTAGGTTGTCCAAGGTATTATATTCATTATACAGGAGTTAAGAATACGAATGATAAAAATTATATTGAAAATATAAACAATGTGGTTTTTGAGGAATTTGGTATGGATATGATAACAGGATTAGAATCGCAAACAATACTATCAAGACCAAATTGGAATCGTTTATTTTATCAGATAAATTCTCATAATAGATGTAGAACTGGAGTATTCTTTACTGGATCATCTAATGTAAGTAAAACAATACAAAAAGAGTTAACCAAATACATTAATTTTTATTATTATGAAGATACTTTCTAACCATCTATATAGTATATAATGGAAGGGAATCCGTTTGAATACAAATCTATTGATAATTTCAATTCCATATTAAAAAAATCTGGATTAAATGTATATGGTCAGCCGTCATATACAATAAGAATAAGATCCTTTCCGGCACCACAATATAGAGAAACCAATACTAAATACAAAAAACAATATGGCTGTAATAACACTGAAATCAAGCAATAAAACATCAAATTGTAACAATATTAGACTTCCAAAAACAAAAGGAGCTGGAAGTGTTTTTATTTATACGTATGTTAATAACAAAGTATATGTATTATTAGGATTAGAATATAACGGTGAATACAACATTGCATTAGGAAAGCGTGATGGTGATGAAACATTTGTGGATGCAGCGTCAAGAGAACTTAATGAGGAAATGCATATATATATTTCTCCAGAAGATTTAAAATCATATCCTTATTGGATAGATGTTCAAAAGCTAAATAATAAAATTCATAATGTTGTATTGCTATATTTTGTATACTTACCAATATTTATTCCATCATCATACTTTACAAAAAGCATAAATCCAGATGATAAATTGACTATGTTGGATTATATCTGGGTTCCTTTAGATTTACTATTAACTTCTAGTACTAGAGTAGTAACATTGAATTGTGGTAAAGTAATTAAATTACGTCGCTACTTAAAAAGTCTCTTAAAAATATTTGTAAAAAAACATTTAAATTCTCTATTAGTTTAGATCTAATAACTCAAACGTCAATTTTTTTTGCATTAGGGTTAATGTAATTCATTCATCTGAGTCATAATCGGATTCTGAGTCATAATCGGATTCTGAGTCATAAACGGATTCTGAGTCATAAACGGATTCTGAGTCCGAACCAGCTTCTTCCTCGGATGATTCACATACACTACAGCACTCGGATGATCGACAGCTACAATCATCAGAATCACAATCATCAGAATCACAATCATCAGAATCACAATCATCAGAATCACTAGATCCACGAGAATCACTAGAATAATCGGAATCATAAGAACTATCAGATACATATTCATCAGCAATTTGAATACCTGGTTTTGAAAGTGAATCAAATGTATAACCAACCTTATTTCCAAATACACAAAGAATTTGGCGAGTACAGATATCAGACTGATTAGAATCTAAATCAAAATGTTTTTGTAAAAGTAGTTTAAAAATATTAAATGCTTGTTCAACATCAATAATATCATTCTTTTTGAAATTTGCTTTGATAATGTTTTTAACTTCTTTAAGTTGAAGTCCTCCGATTTCATTTTCGTATGATTCTGTAATAAATGACAATAGTTTTCCTGCTTTAATAGGAGATTGTGCAATCGCGCAATTATGATAAAGTGGGAAGCTAATACGGAGGAGATCGGCAAGTTCTTCGGTTTCAAATTTATAGAGACGATGTCTTCCTCCATAACGTTCATTATATAAATCACTCCATTTAGGATATTCTTTATGGTATTGTCTAAACCATGGTCCTTGGTTCTTAAACTCGCTCATTATACTTTATGGTATTTTGTAACGAAGTGTTATGGTCAAATATACTTTTGGTATCATAAATGTTTAATTATTTGTATGATCTTGTTCATTTTATTCGTAAAAATTATATTTTGTTTATATCTTGGTTTATTTTAAAATTTATTTTTATAGATATAATATGGATCCTACAACATTAGCAAGAGTAAAAAAGAATATTTTAGCAATAAATAGCGAGTATAAATGGGTAATCTGGGCAAAGACTGGATGTCCTTGGTGTAAAAAAGCAGTTGAATATTTACATGATAATAACATTGATTTTCAGATTATGTATGTAGATACAAGTAATAATCCAGAAGGTTATAAGCACATTCTTAAACAAACACATGCTACGTTTCCTCATATTATGAAAAAAGGTAAGCTAATCGGTGGATATACTGATCTCATTAAAATACCATTAAGTCGATTAAAACGATAATTTTGTTTTTGTTTCATCATGAAAACATATAATACAAGGCGATTCAAGGAAAATGATATCATGAGCACTCAAATATAATTGATGACCATTACTACATGTACAGTTCATAATAGGATTTGGGTCCTTGGATATTGTATCTATAGTGATATGTCTTCTCTTAGCAAATTCTTTAAGTAGTGTGGTATTTGGTATTGTGTTACAAATACAGTTGGTGTCGTTTATTATTTTGTTAATATTTAATCGAAAAGAAGTTAGTTTAAACTTTTGAAGTTCACTACATAAAAATTGAATCATATCTTTTATTCCGAGATCATATGAAATATTAATAAGGCGCAAATTATTTTTTTCGCATAATTTTTGAAGATCAATATTAGACTTGCTTTCGTTAACAAAATCTGGTAATCCAAAACGATCACTTCCATTATATTTAATACACAATCTCATGTCTTTATAAAAATAATCAAAGGATACAATATAAACCTTGCCTTGATATGTTGTTTTAGTTCGTAAATATATTGGAGACACACTAAATAATTGTTTTAATGCAGTTTCTAGAATAAGTTGTTGATAATTTACCGGACAAAAGGGACACCATTTATTTTTATAAAAAACATCACCAAATGTAAGTTTAAAATTATGTTTACGACAACATTCCCATAGTACTTCTTTGTCAATATCTTCAACTGTTGATGTTTCTATATGTAGTTTCCTTCCATAATCTTGAAGTAAATTTGCAATATATATGATATGCAATTTTTCATCTTCAGAGCATATTGGACACCATTTGTTTGATTCAATTTCTTCTAATGAGAGCTTAAATTCATGATCATATTTACATTGAAAATGAAAGAACATAATATCATTTTTAACAACTGTACCTTTGTGATTGATAGCGTAACTGTTCATCATATGTAAATGTATACGTTATAAAATTGTGCAATTAAATTTGAATTTTCATATTATATTATAAAGTATGAAGCTTTGTTGTTGGAATATTAATGGTATTAGAGCCATAAACAAAAAAGATGGTTTTGTAGAATTTCTACAGAGTTACAATCCAGATATTATCTTATTTCAAGAAACTAAAATCAATGATTCATTCAAAGTATCCGGACTAGAACGTTATACTTACCAATTTGATTCGTTTGCAACTAAGAAAGGATATTCAGGAGTCACTATTTTAAGTAAGTATGAACCAATATCTGTCGATTATAACATAGATGGATCCAATGAGGGTCGTACAATAGTAATTGAGTTTAAGACGTTTTATATTATAAATGTGTATGTAATGAATAGTGGCTCAGATATCAAACGTCTCTCAAATAGATTAGAATGGGATAGTATTTTAAGAAACAAAGTGAAGTCCCTTATGTCAAAGAAACCAGTAATTATAGCCGGTGATTTCAATAGTATTTTGGATTCAAAATTAGACTACCATGCTGGAAATAAGAAGCTTCCACGTCTTGCGGGACTTACCTCTGAAGAAGTAAAGAGTTTACAAAAACTAGTTAATTTAGGATTTACTGATGCATATAGAAGTTTACATCCTGATTTGATCAAGTATAGTTATTATAATTATCGAACAAAAGGTCGTTTGGGGTGGTTGATAGATAGATTCTTTGTTGATAATAGAATATCTGATAAGATAATATCTTGTGATGTTAAAGATCAAATCATGGGAAGTGATCATCGACCAATCGTAATGAATATTGACTGTTAATATGTTAATACGTTAAATCCTATTAAATAATTAGGTTCTAATAAGATATATTACGATATGATTCGATACGAAAACATATTATTGTTATGTACATCATTTGTGATGTCATCATTTTTTATAGGAGTAATATGGTATATGAAGAACATATACTTGATATCATCTAAAATACTGAAAGTACAAAAGAAATCAATTTTGAAATGTTATTTTGATATTATAACAATATTGAGCATAATAAGCATTTGTAATTTTATATTTCTGTTATTCATTCATATAGCAATAGATATCTCTGGAATTTACAAATCTAATATAGTGGGATTAGATGATATAGGTATTTATATGATTATCTCATTTCCATTTATGATGAAATATAATAGACAAGATAGTCATCATCGATTGTATATCTTATTAACATTAATTAGATCGTTTTCTATATCATTCATTTATCCATTTCTAAGTTTACTTTTTGCTGTTTTCATAAAAGTAGAGGATTATGATATGGTTTGTATTATAACCAAATCATTGTTAACCTTTATTTTGATTCTATTGTTTATATACATTAATATTCAGAGAGATTCATTAATATTCTTATGTTATGCTGTAATAGTAATGATTTGTAGTGTATTGGCGACAATGACATTATCAATAGATAATGTTATGTTACAAAGATCAACATACACAATATATTGTATCTTAGTGTTATTGAATCCATTTATATTGCTCAATCAATATACATTAGAAACCGAAAAAACAAGAAATTTTTTGAAATCTAAAAGTAGTAAATATATTGATAGTACAATATTATCGGATATTCAACAGATATCAAAACATTATACTGGATTATATAACAATAGAAAGGTGGTTTGTTATTATCTAAATAAATCAATAGATCATATTCATAATGAATGTTTGATGAGAATGACATATGTCAATAGTAATTTTGTGGTCTGTTATGGATTCACAATGATAAAGAACAGATTTTACATTATACTTGAGGACTGTGAGCATAATGCATATACTTTAATTAATAAACCAACATTTAATGGATCTTATATTCCTAGTAAGTTGATTTATCTATCAGATTGTGCAAAAGCAATACAGTATTTACATTCTATTGATTCCAACTGTGTGTATCGAAATTTGACAATTCATTCATTTGAGCTATCTGTAGATAATTTCTTCAAATTACGTGATTTAGGTTCATATTTTGGTAGTAATATTGATACTGTTATGGACGATTTCATGGCACCAGAATATTTTAGAACGTTTAGTTCTGGTATTGTACTCAAACAATCATTAGATATATTCAGCTTAGCAACAGTCTTTTATGAAATTTTGTTTCCCAAAAGATCTAAATCCATTCTAATATGGTCAAATACAAGTAATGATGAAATAGAAGTACGAAGTAAGCACCCATTCATTCCAGAGCCATTAAATGACGAACTTTCAAAATTGTTAATTGAAATGTGGTCATATAATGAGGAATATAGACCTAGCATACATGAAATTGTGACATCTTTAGATGTCATTATGTATACGGAGTTTAAACATATTATTCAGGATATATTAGACTATAATACATTGTATTCTGGTACTGAATTGATGAATATAATAGTTTCTAATGAAATATGTAAAGGTGACATGGTAAAACGAATTTGTGACATGATGTTAAGATTAAACATAATAAAATATATTCCAACATTAGCATTAAATGTGTCAATATCAATCAGAGATGAAGAAACGAGTTCGTATTCTAGTAATGAATATGATTTGAATGGTCTTATTTTCAATGAATGTCATACTTATAAGATTGTCAAGAAGGATATAACATCGAGTATTAAAGATAGTGATTCATACCATAATGGTAGTTTATGGGACTGTAACAGTGAAATAGGTATTGGGTCATCATCTGGATCTCATAGTTTATATAGAGAGAGTGAAATTTAAATAATAACTAGTATGACTAGTATTAAATATTTTTTTCTTGATAGTATACTCATAAGTAAATGTAATGGATACAGTATTAATTGTTTTTATATCATGTATGGGTAGTTTACTATTATTTTGTATATATTGTTCTTTTCAACCACCAAGAGTACGTAGAATGTACTTCGAATCAGAAGATGATCATAGACCATATGTAAATAGACAACATGTACAGCCACAGCCACAGCCAATAACAATTGACATACATAATTTTGCTATGTCATTAAATTCGTCTACAATATCTGAATCAATATATTATTCACCATCAAGTAGTAATTCAAATCACATGAACCATTTTATTATTGCTAGATTATAGTATGATTAAAAAAATTACAGCTGCAATTTTTATAAGTTTAATATGTAATCTTCTACTTATAACCATTGTTAATGTTTACATATCTAAATCGAATTCATTATTTCAACAAATTATAAAATCACCTAGTAATATTTCTATTTCAAACAAGATCAAATATAACTCTATACTATTAATACAAACATGTGGTCATTATTTAACAAATGATGATAAAATTTTATTAACAAATAGTAAGTTGGGTATGTTAACTGCTTTAGCTACTTGTAGTAGTTTATATCTCAGTCCATTATTAGTTGGTATGGGTTTACATATAAATAGAGATAATTATATTTCATTAACTGAAAATTTCTACAAAGCAACTGTTTTTATGTTTGTGAGTGAATCAGATAAAGAAAATGTTGAATATGGTGATATTGTAAGCATAACATCTAATGATTTATTTATAAATAATTCTGAAGTTTTTTGTAAGTTAACTAGTAACAGACGTACATTCCGTTTGATACCACCAACAAATAATCTTTTAGGTAAAGTTATGCATTATGGAGACCCAGTTTACATTGATAATATGAGTTACATGCTAGGCAATAATTTTGATACGACATATTATATTGGAAATACTGATAGACCAGCTGCATTTTACATGCAACCAGCATATGCTCCACTAATGTCATTAGGATCACAAATTTATAATTCAAAATATTCTAATAATGACAAGACATTTTTAAGAATATTAGCATATAACATTTGGATGTTACCAGATTTTCTAGGCCATATAATCAAATCAAGTCCAAATAAATTAGAAAGATCAGATGGTATCATTAAATTGATTTCAACTATAGATCCTGATGTATTAGTCATAACTGAAGCATTTGATAATCCTACAAGAAAGAGTATATTGAATAAGTTGAAAATGTATGGCTATTATTTTGAGACACCTTGTGTAGGAATAAATCAAAAATCAGGAGCAATAAATGGCGGGATCATTGTAATAAGTAAATATCAAATAATAACTAGTAAACAAGAAGTATTTAGATCATCATGTAGTGATGATTATTTGGCAAATAAGGGTATTATTTATGTGAAATTAATGATAAACAATACAAGCTATCATATATTTGGAGTACATATGCAAGCATGGGAATCAGACACCTGTATTACTACAAGAAAGGATCAATTAAATCAGTTATTAGAATTCGCATCAAAACAGAATATTAATAGTAATGATGTGGTAATTTATGCAGGTGATTTTAATATTGATAAATACAGTGATATGACAAATAATGAATACACAGATATGATAAATAAATTGAATGTTACTGATCCTCAAAAATATAATATGGCACCTACAATTGATTCTCAAAGAAATAAATTGGCAAATGGTTCTACCGTATCAAATATTGGTAAATCAGAGATTGTAGATTACATTTTGGTATCAAATGAACATAAAAAAATTAATGTTATTAAAAATGGTATTATACGACCAAAATTAGATTCTAATGATTTATCTGATCATTATCCAATATTTATTGACATTGATCTTGACACTAATTATAAGTAGAGTTAAATAGATATACCACCATCGACATTTATTGTTGCACCAGTAACATATGTAGTATTACTTAAATATTGAATCGTATTAAATATGTCTTCAACTGATCCTGATTTCTTTAAAGGCGTTTTCTTAATAAGAGCGTCCCATTGGGTATCAAAATCAGATTTCATAATAAGACCAGCAATTATTGTATTTATTCTAATATTGGGTGAGTATGTCTTTACTGCTAAATCTGTCATAGTTAATAATGTTGATTTTGCAATTGCATGACCAGCAAAGTTAACTGGTAATGTATTCACTGTACTGTCAGATATATTAACAACTAAACTATTAGTCATTACTTTGCTAGCGTATTGAATACACATTATTGGTGATATAATATTAACGTTCATAATGCGATTTAATGATGCAACGGATGAATTGTCTAATCTACTTTTTTCAAATATTGCAGCATTATTGATAAGAATATCAATTTGAGATACCTTTGTATATAGATCATTAAACATTTTTTCTATTGTTTCGGGCTTATTGAAATCACATTGAATAATAATTGAATGACATCCTAGTTCTTGTAAATCGATTTGTAGTTCATAAGCAGAATCGATATTAGTATTATAATGAATTATAATAGTTTTTGCATTGTTTTTAGCAAATAGTAATGCTAGTCCCTTTCCAAGTCTCGTTGCGCCACCAGTTATAAGTATAGTCTTGTTTTCGAACATCTTCGTATATCCTTAAAAAAATATTAATTCAAATGTAATTTTTCTGAATGTCTTAGACTGAAGAAATAAACATTAGTGGTACATCAGCGGGATCAAATTCCAGTATATGAAGATCATCTTCAATAATTTGAAGGATGTCACTAAATTTGATTCTTTTGGTTCCTACAATCTTTGCTAATTTATAGTCCGGTCTAATTATTTTTTTAACAATTGGATCATAAAGTTGATTACCAATGATATAGGACATCAAGCTTAACTTGAGTACTTTCTTAGATGATACATTGTTTCCAATGATATCAAGTAGTTGTGGCGATAACACATACATCATACTTATTTAGATTGTATATAATAATCAAATTTATTTCTTAATATGAGCGTTGATCTTCTTTCCGAAATGAAACATACTGATTTTAGCACCTCCAAAGACCTTAGCAAATGTTGCATTAGGAATGATCATACGTTTATCAGACTTATCTTGAAGATTGTGTTTCTTAATAAAGTCCCAAATCTTCTTCATAATTTGAGATCTAGCCATTGGTCCCTTACCAACAATTGCTTCAAGATCAGCAGAGATATCTAATGGTTTCATAAGAGCATTGTTTTTTGCTCCGGTTTTCTTTCCTGCTTTTGGTGCTTTTCCTCCTTCCATTTTTTCTTATGTGTATATAAAAATATTATACATTTTTTCGTATATGAAAATTAATTAATTGATATTAATCTTAAAATTAAAATTCACTTTGGAAATCATCTTTGGCGTCTGTTATTCTTACTTTTCTGGATCCAAGTCTTGCACCTCCTTTACGAAGACCTTGATTATCCATACTAAACATAATACTTGCATCATTTGCACCAAAAGTTTCAGTTTGACCTTTAGGAATATCATGCATTCTGGTGGTTTTATTGGTTTCTTCATATGATCCATTTGGTTGTAATTGAACATTTGATTGAAAATTTTTACGATCACTTGGCAAGGCCGAATTATGACTCACAGTGTTTACTGTTTCCTGTGGTTTATTAATAAAATATTCTGTCTTGTTCATTACTGTGTGATTATTAATAACTGGAATCATTGATTTTGCTAATTTAACAGCTTGATTACTAGTATCATGAAATCCAACAATTATACCAGCATTTTCAGTATTGGCCATTTGAACTCTTCGTTTTCTATTATCAGGTAGCTTCATAGACTTTGCAATCATAAGTGCATTATTAATATAAACACTAGGATGATCATTAACCGACGTACCTACAATAGATTTATTACTTGGTAAACCACCCATTGATCTAGTAGGATCACTATTTGTCATATCAATAGTTACTTGGTCTTGTTGAGGATCTCTATAAACTCCACCATGTCCAGTAGGAGCATTGTTACCAGTCATATAAAATCCTTGTGGTGATTCAATAAATCCTTCACTTGTAGATGTTTTTGCGACTGCTTTAGATGCATCAGCTAACTCTGCAGATTTTCCTGTTGTATTTGACTGTAATTGATCCTGCATTAGTTGATCATTTTTGATATTTCTATAAATTTTAGCAACATCAGTTGGGGTATTAGCTTTACATGTATTCGTTGATAGTAATCCATCTTGTAATTCTTGAATTTCAACACGTTTTGATGCATTTACAATTTGTTTTGATAATTCTCTTTTTTGACTTCTATTCATTGAAAGATAATCATTACCTGGTAAATGCCCGGTTTCTGTTTTATATCTAATTTTCATTATAGGTGCTTTATTACCCCATGTTTTCAATGTATAATAATCATTTGGTTTTGGTTCAACAAGATCAGATTCGATATCTTGATCCATAATATATTTAAAATTTTGTAATGGGTCCTCAGGCACTATTTTAGTTGCTCTAACATCTGCAGCATGCTGTTTTGAAAAGAACTTAATTGCATTGTATGATCTCTTATTAATCTGTTGATGCATACGCATTGCTTCTTGTGGATCGATGGAAGCTTCAGCATCTTGTTCAGATTGAACAGGCATGATTTTTGCTTTTTGTTCTCCTCTAATTTTTGTATGATTTCTCATCTTAAACATTAATGGATCACTACTAGAACCACGTTCATCTGGAGTTGTATCTGCAAGCATCATATCAGAATGGTTAGGTGTTTTACTATAACGATCCCCTCGTCCACCATATCTCATGTGTAACACTTCAGATGATTGTTTCTTGACAGTTTTATCTGATTCAAATAGAACTTTCTCAGGTTTTCTATCTAGTATAACACCTCTTGCAAAATCATCATATTGCTTTTTATTGTCAAAAGCTCCCATATCAGTAACCTCTAACTTTGTTAATATTGTTTCATGAGGAAATGTTTCTGTATCATCGTCATATGTACTATATATTCCCATTGTATACTATATTGTTTCAGCAGAAAAAAATATTAGTAAGTGTTAATATATATTTGTTATAAATCTAAGTTAACATCTTCAATTTCATCATTATTTGATACTACTGGAACATTACTTTGTAGATTTGATAAATTTGGTACATCCGTTGTTAATGCCGCAGAACCTCCCATAACAGGATAAGCAGTCATATTTGGATTATAACTTACTTCATTAATAGTATTATATATTTGTTGTAAATTATTTTGTGATTCATTTACTTTAATCGCCTTAAGATATGAATAATGATGCATACTAATTATCACACACGAAATAATCAAAATGTAAACTCCTAATCTGATAAAATCACGAACCCCAAGAATATCCTCAGTATCCTCTCCAATCAGAGCTATAATAGCTATCATTAATATACATGTTAATAACAATGATAAATAAATTGGATTACTAGTTAATGCATATAAAATACCTTCTCCACAAGTAGACTTGGTAAATTTATTAAATGTCTGTCCAAATTCAAATGGCATTACTCTTATATATATAAGAGATAAAGTTAATCATGTCATCCTAATTAATAAGATTTTCAGTTAGTAATTGATCAGATTCTGAACCTGATTCTGTACCAGACCCAGACCATTCTTCTTCATCATCTGATTCTTCAAATCTTTTTTTATTTTTTTCTCGAATGGCTTTTAAATTATCCTTATTTCTTTTTGGTTTATGTTCTACTTGTTCAGGTTCTTCTTCTAGAAGATTATCTGGAACATCTATAATTGATTGAACAGATTTTGTTGACTCAGATCGTTTCTTGTTTTTCTTCTTACGATCCTTTGGTTCTTCAAATGTTGCCAATTGTTCTTTAAGTTCTTCTATTTCATCGTACAATTCTTCTATTTCATCTTTCAATCGTGAATTTTTATCTTTTAGTCTAAGATATTTTTCATCATTTCCTTTGTTTTTCAACTTAGATTCCAATTTTTGAATATAACATAAAAATTCAGTTTTTTCCTTTACTAAACGTTTAATAACTCCTCTAAGGTTATCAAGCATATCAATTGATACAGTTTCTTTAACTTGGCCAATGTTTTTGAGAAATTTGTTGAAAATAGAGTCTCTCTTAGATAGCAATAGAGTAATAGCTTCATGTTGCATCATTCTAATCGTTACTTTAAAATCTGTATCATGATGGTCAATAATACGAGATAACATCTCTGCGTTTGTAGCATATACTCCAAGTGCTGAGATTAAATCACATATAGTTGATCCTAGAATTTCATCTTTTTCATTACTATTAAGTGAATCAAAATACTCTTCTGGCATAATTTGCTCAACAATATTATCAACAAATCTAATATAACTAATTGTCTTATAGGAAGTAAAATTCATAAAATGCTTATATAATTCGCGTACAGTTGATGAATAGCTATTATGATTATTTTTTATCTCAATAATATAAGCTTGAACATTCTTCTTGTACTCATCAGTTATAGATGAGTTGTTAGCTACTTTAATTTTAGAAGCATTATAGATATGATTAAACAATACATCAACAAAATATGATCCTACCACATCAAATATACTAATTAATCGTTTATCATAGTTATCAAATTGATAATCGAGTCGGGAATTTTTTCTACTCATGTCAAATATATTGATATACTAATTGTTAAATAGTATTTAAAATATTTTGCAATACCATTTAAAAAATTCTGGAAATTTAAATATAAGTTATAAGTTAAGTATGAATTTGAAAACAACAAATGGGAAAGTTATACCTGAATTTAAATGGAACACTAATTATTTTTTAGATTGTACAACCGTTCTTTATGGAGCATCAAGATCAGGTAAGTCAACAATTATTAAACATATAATGAAGATACTCCAGCCATATATTGATCAAGTATTGGTAGTTTCACCATCAGAAGTTTCAAATAGAGCATACGAAGGTCTAGTTGACTCTACGCTCATTCATGATAGACTCTATTTAGCTGATCCAAATACAAAAAAGAAAAGTGATAATAACGAAGAGAAATGCGCTTGTCGCTTTTTAGACAGAATTTTCGATCGCCAGGTTATGCTCACTGATATGTATAGCCGAGCGTCTGATATTGCAACTATAGAATCTCTTTTCAAGAGATTACCCAGTCATATCAAGGATGAAATTCGTTCTTATAGTGATAAATCTGAACGTGAAAAGAATAGAGCAATCGAACTTATAAACCATAAATATCCCTTTGATGCTGGTATACGCGATTCCAAAATTTCTCAAATAAAGGAAAGATTCAAAGATATGCTTTTAAGAATACACCAGAAGTACCTGAAAGACAATATTAAATATATATACAAGAATCATTCTGATCTTTCGGAAGATGAAATGTATGCATTGACTTATATAGATATCAATCCAAAAATTCTTATCATCTTTGATGACTGTGCAGCGGATCTCAAGAAAGTTTTCAAGAGTGAATCTATGAGACGATATTTCTATAGGGGTCGACATGTTAAAGTCACTATGCTCATCTCATGTCAGAACGATAAGGACATTCCACCATCTCTCAGAACTAATGTATTTGTCAGTATATACACCGACAAAGTCAACTGTTTGAATGGACTATTGGACAAAAGCAATGGTCATACAAGTAACAAAGAGATGCAAGAGTTTATTAATGAATCAGCAAAACTCATCTTCAATATCCCTCATGTTAAGATGGCGTATGTCCGTGACGATCCCTCTGGTGTAGGTTTCTATGCTCTCAAAGCCCAACATCCAATCAAACCCTTTCGGTTCGGGTCTACTGCCCTTCATGAACTCTGTGATATGGTGAGAGAAGATAGCAAACGTCTTGATAAATCAAACCCTTTCTATAAACATTACGCGATATAAAGAAGCATAGAGACAGTTACAAAGGACCGATCCAATTGGTGAACCTCATGTTTTAATGATGGCTGACCGATGACCCCTTGGACATTGTAGCGTGTTCTATTTATCCTCGTCTCGCACTACTGATGCTTTGACGAGAATACCCTTCTTTGTGGTCAACATGTCGTTCATAACAGTCACTATCAAAACTTTGTTTATGAGATACTACTTCAATGAACAACCACAGCCATACATTATACAATACTCCATGTGTTCTGAATTTCTTATGTAAACAAAATGTGGCCTTCTGAATTATTTCAGTGAATATTTCATTATGATAATGACATTATATTTTCAGGAAACATTTCTTTTTGAAATCTAACATTGGACACCATGGTCTCTTTTTTTTCAGTTGTGGCCATCTGGACTTCCAAAAGTAACCACCTGAAGTCCAATGTGATTTGACCACTTTCTCCAATCAATATGTGTTAGTCGACATCAACGCATATCGATCATCCTATAATACTGACCGACATTCATGAGTACCTGACGACAATGAATCTTCTCATATGACATATTCAACATTGGACTCAAAAACATTATGACACTGACTGATCATCCATACGAAAGTGATTCGATCCACATCGCACTATCTATACTAGAATTGTCTATTAGTATATATACAACAAATACATGTTGATGCTTCGATCGTCAGACCAGACACCATTCAACAGATACATGTTGATGCTTCAATCGTCACAGGTGCCTCAATAGTCACTGATGCTTCCCCTTCAACAGATACATGTTGATGCTTCAATCGTCACATGTGCTCTCCCTTCAACAGATACATGTTGGTGTTGCAATAGTCACTGATGCTTCAGTTATCATTACTCAATTTCCACTCTGAAGATCAAGTCATTCAAGTATCAACATACTCAATTACCCGACTTAACCAACATGGATCAGATCAATACGGACCAACATACTCAATTACCTGATTCAACCAGTATGGAAGATGTAGATCTCCTGATGATGCTTGCTGATTCATCAGATGCTCCTTCTGGTCAAGAATTGGAGGACATTATCACTTCATGCTCTTCACCTAATCCGATGGATATCTTTTCAGACTCCCAATCTCCTCAACCAATACGGACATCACAGATCTATCCATTTCAATCATCAAGTTCAAGTGATTCAGAATCCAGTAGCTCCAGTGATTCAAATCAAGACGACATGAATGATTCAGACTACGAACCAATTAAGACCGAACCTACCCAGATGGGCGGTAAGAGGATCTACGTCAACGACTCAAGGTTTTGCGATGACTTGTATGACGAGAGACCTCGAAAGAAAGAACGTTCGGATTCAAAGCGAGGGCGTCGTCCAACTGCAGGAATGACCATGAAGACTGATGTCAGAACATACGAGGATCGCGGAATACTTCATTACAACTTTAGGACAGTTAATGTCAACGCTGCGCGTGTTCAACATAAGCACTATATTTCGACTGGGTTTCCGGCAAAATATGCAAATGCCAAATTTACAAAGCGAGATACTGAACATACAATCATCTTACCAGATACTTATTTCAAGATGCCTCGTGTAGTCACACAAAACACCTCAATCAAGGGTCTTCTCACCGACATTCAGGACGTATTACAGAGACGTCTTTCAAAAGAGGAAATGAGATTAATTCCGAATTCATTGAAACGATCAACTACTAGGTATGTTGATCTATTGGAGGATAAAACATACTATGCAGGATTAGAACAAGTTTCAACTACTGCTTGGAAGCTGATTCTAAAGAATCCTACTGACCCCTTTCCTCTTTTGTCACAGTGTACAGTTTAACCCGTGATTAAATATATGTTGTATGTTATATACAATGCCTCTTTTGTGGTATACGATTATACATTCCTGTGATAAACAAGCAATAAAAAACTATTGGTTAGAGATATTACAAACATGTAGAAATGAGGCAAAAAAGGACGATGACGCATCGAATGTGGATATTTACTTAAAGAAGTTTTATGCGCCGTATTCTTTTGGTAATATGGATCATCGTTATGATTATATAGTTCCTCCAATAAATGATAATATAAATACAGTATCAAGGGCAATGAGTTATATTAGAAAAAATCATAAATTGTATGATCCTGCTTATGTGATACAAATAAATAAAAAAATAAGTGTAATTGGAGGAAATACTCCCTGATATTGTGATAATGATATATGCGTACGTCATCGACTTTTAACTACTTAACTATTGTTCTAGGTCTTTCATCTTTTCTAATATTGGCTTGTATACCTTTATTAGTTTCTTAATTTTTGGAAATGCAAGTCGTAGTCTTTTTTGTTGTACGCTAGGATCAAGTAAGTCATCTACATTACCATATGAATTATCAACAGAATGAATATATACAAAGTCAGAAGGGTCTTTAACTCTTCCTAAAGATACAAATTGTGAATGAAACATCTCAAAATACGGAATTCGTTCGTCTAATAGATATCCTGCTTTGTTAAGTGTTAGACCTTGTGATTTAGTTACTGTAGTAGCATCAGCCTGTATAAATGGCCATTGACAACATACTGTGAGTTTGGATCCTTGCATATCATAATGATATCTAACTACTCTATTAATTCTAAAATTCTGTCCATCATCTGGTAACATAAGTAGACAGTTTTCATTAGTAATTTCAAGTAAGATCATAACCGTACCATTAGCTAATTCTGCATGTCCTGATGGCTTATTAATTCTAATCATAACGATACCTTGATCTCTAATTTGTTGAGTAGTAGGTAATATAATTGGAACTTGACCATCTACCGACATATTATATTGAAGTTCCTTTGATCGTTTACAGAATAGTTCTTTAACATATAAGTTTTTTACTATGGGATCAAGATATAATGTTTCTCTACTTGCTTCTGATATTTTTTCAAGTATCTCATACTGTGATGTATCAGAATCAATTTTGATATGTCCAGATATAATAGAGATCTTATAAATCTGTTTTATGAGATCTGTTGATTTGATAGTACATAGAGATACATAACCACTTTTTTGTTTTGTTGAAATATCATAGTAGATAGAATCCAAAGTATGAATAGGTGTTTTTCTTGTTGAATATATTTTATTTATACCCGTATTCCACTTATTAACTGTTTCATTAAGTTGTGCCATAACAAGTCTACCAAATTGTTTTTCAAATCTGATATATTCAAGATTAGTAATAACTTTGATTCCAAGATTATAGAGTATTTCATCACCATTTTCAGGTAATATACCATATCTAAGATCACATAGAAAGTTAAACCATTGTGTCTTAATTCTCATTTTATCATCCTCTTTGATAATATAACGGAATCCATAATCAAATTTAACAACGTCAAATGTATCTAATACAAATGTACACAGAGATGGTTCGCCATCAATTCGTTCTATTGGTAATAACTGTAATGGATCTCCCATACAAATCATTAATAATCCACCAAATAATAAATTATTTCCAAAATATAATTGTAATGCTAAATCCATAAACATCATAAATATACCTGATGTAACACTGAATTCATCATTGATTATAATTTTTAAATTATCCAATGTTTCTCGTAATGATTTATATCGTTTATTTGATTTGGCAGATCTGGCCCAATTTTCTGCTTGTTCTTTATAATTGTCTTCATTTATTTTAATTGGAAACATAAATGTTGAGTTAATTGTTCGTCCGTTAGCATTAATAGCTGCTACTCCAACATAAGATACAATTGTATATTGCGATTGATCAATTACACCATACTGAATGAGTTTCTCAATTGTATGTTTTACCGTATATGTTTTAGAACATCCTGAACTACCAACACATACTACATTTCTATCATTTTGTATTGATTCAACAATTTGCTCGGTTCGTGTATTTACGTATTGAGTCGAGAATTGGTTGAATTCGTCAATAGTCATATAATCGTCGTCCATCTTATATAGTATACGTAACAATATTCAAATTGAAAAAAAACGTTAGAACTCTAAGCAGTATTACTAATTTACTTACTGATAAGTTTACCATCACCGGATTCGGTCTCAATATATTCCATTTGAGAAATGTCTTCTCCTCCTTCAGCCTTAGCATAGAATGCTCTTGCAAATGGAGCAATGTTATCCACATCGACCGTTTGACCATTAAGTTCAACCTTCTTGGTTACAAGTCCACTAGAATTTGGTTTGGGATCTTCTTTAACTTCCTCTTTTGTTTCTGCATCAAGAGCTTCGTCACTCTTAGTATAGAATGAAGTTTTCTTTAAATCTGATCCATCATTGGTCCAAACATCAACTTGAATTGCATCATCTGGTACTTCAAGTAGTTCAACTGCTCTAACAAGTTGTTTCTTATTCATTTCAAGAGTATCCTTTTCATAATCAGAAAGTTCATGTTTTGCCTCTTCAAGTTCTTTGATAGATTTTCTAAGATTGTCAATATATTCAAGCTCCTGTGCGATTTTAAGATTACCTTTTGCTGCTTCAATTCTCTTCATTTCTTCAGTAGAAATGACCTTTTGAGCACCAAATGATTCAAGATTATCACCACCATCAACCTTGTAATTCTTAAGACTTGGAACATCAGGTCCGCATTCTGCAATATTCTTTGCCTTGCTTACCTTCACTCTGTTCTTCATTAGTTCAGTACCCACCTTCTTATCTTCTGCATGACGATCAATAATTTTCTTAAGAATACCCATGTTCTTGTTATAGAAATCAATGTTGGATCTGTTCTTCTTGAAATCTCCAAGAAGTGTCCATCCACCATATTGAATCATCTTAATATCAGTTAACATCTCATCCTGATAACGCATCTTATATGCATCAAATTGTTCATTAATACGTTCTTGTGTGCCTTCAAAAGTTTCAAGAAGGCTAATTGCCCAATCAAGATCTGGCTTATCAGCGTAAATGGCTTCAGTTGCCTTGCGAATATCTTCATAGTTAACTTCGGTATAATAACTCCATTTATGATAAGTATCTTGTGGAGGAATAATATCAATAATAGTCTTGACATCTTTGTTAATATGATCCTTAAGATGTTTTTCATAAACATCTGGACGTTTCATCATATAATCAACTGCTTGATAAAGACTCTTGTTACCAAGTACTACAGAAGCGGCATTATAATTTACTTGTGAAGCAAAGATAGTATCAAGCATATCACTTGTAGTAGTACTTACTGATTTAAGTTTCTTTGTTGCAGCAAGTTGAAGTCTATCAAGAGTGACTCTTTCAGGATCAACAAGATCATTCTTTGATTCATCTAGCTCATCAACACTTTTTGCTGATTTAACATGTCTGTTAGGATCATATTTGAAAAGTGTATCAATAAAGTTACTAATAATTTTCTTTCCAGTATCAGCTGGAGCTTCAATATTAGAAACTTCAGTAAGTTTCTTAATTTCTTGAGAATATTCCTGTAGAAGTTCATTAGTCATTGGAAGTTTCTTAGTTTTCTCAAGAGTTGCTGGAATACGATGTTTTGCATCTTCTCCGAGAAGATAAAGCATTGTTGTAACTCCAAAAATATGATCATTATGTTCTTCAACCGTGTCAGTTGTTAGAGATTTCTTAGCAAGAGCAAGAATATCCTCAAGTCTACCAATAGTTTTTTCCATATCAAGTAGAGAAGTATCAGTACCTGCTTTCTTTGGTTTCCATCGTCTGTCTTCTGCAGGAACTTCATACTCAGAAGCTGCTTTGTAAATAAATCCTACAAGACTAGTCATAGCAAATTTGCGAAGATAATCCTCGCGAAGGTTAGTATAAGAAACTACAGCGACCTTCTTATGAGGATTTCTTGGATCAGCATTAGGTACATAGCTATATGGATTAATACGTTTTTGGAGCTCAAGAATTTGCTCATCGGTGAGTTGACTAGTAAGTACTAGTTCTGGGTTTTCGGTAATATCAGATAGAAGCTTGCTGAAATCGTCCATTGTAAGAATATTTATATAGACCTGTTATATGTACGTAATATTTCAATTCTTTAATTTTGATTAAACTCAAATTAATTATATTATTCATAAATGACGAAATCTTTGTTTCAAAAAAAAATTATTAATTAACTTTTATTATTTTTAACAAAAAATTGTATACTCTATATTATGGATACCATCAGTAAACAATTATATTCTAAAATAAATTTAATAAAAAAAATTATTAAAAAGGCAAATGAAATTAAAGACAATGCCCCAATACGATTTAAAACCTATTTGCAATTAATAATTGATAGTATAGATGAATTAGAAGAATTACATATTTTGAAAACAAGTCATTTGATGATGGATTATACGGATATAGAAAATCAAAAATCTGAGAGTTTAGAACGTTATATTCAGTCATCAAAGGATTTAAAAGAAAAGTATGTAAAGATCTTATCTGATGAAAATATTATCAACAAGATCAATATCATCGCAAAAAATTGTAGCGATCTTATAGAACAAATACAAAATAAGACCGTTAAAAATAAACTAAAGGTATATATTGAAAAATTTGAATGTAATATAAACTGTGATCTTGGTCATTATATTAGAACTGATGATTACACAAACTGTAAAAACTGTAATATTAAAATGATATCGTACTTTGATATGTCTGAACTGCAATGTCCTCAATGTAGTTCTATTTACAAACTAGTTGGTACTATCTATAATGATTCTATAAACTGTTCTATTGATAAAATTAAAAATAAATCGGGGATTTTTAATCCAAATAGACATTTTCAATTTTGGTGGTCACGTATATTAGCTAAAGAATCGGATGAAGAACTAGGAAATAGCAATGAACCTGATAATCAACATGGTGAAAAATTAATTGAAAACCTTCGTAAAATAATTAGAAGAGATCGTAAGGTACTTCGTCTTCTGACAGTTAATGATATACGACAAATGTTAAAAGAATTAAAACGAACTGATCTTAACAAAAATGTACCATTGATTCTTAAGAAACTAACTGGAGCAGGCCCACCTGTAATTTCTGATGAGTTTTCTAGAAAGGTTGAACAGTATTTTACAAAAGCAATTGAGATTGGAGAACAGCAAATGAAACCAAATAGAACTAATCGATCTTATTATCCATATTATATCTATAAAATAATTGAAGCTATTACTAAAGATAGTGACTATCAAATACGAAAAATACTTTACTATATTTATTTGCAAGCACAAAATACTATTATACATTCTGATCAAGATTGGAAAATTATATGCGAATCACTTGATGGTATCACTTATAAGGATACAAATCGTTCTTTAGCTGATCGTTATGCTCCAAATTAAACATGTATAACATTAATATATATATACGATGCTATCCTTTCTTAACGAATATATGATTAAAAAACGATTCGGTGTTGATATATTACGTACATTGCATGAACATGTAAAAGATCATATTCACCATCATACATACAAACAACTTAGATTAACCAATACATCATATCGCATAACTAGATTACCTCCTATTGAAGCAGAACATTGGGTTACTGATGCTTTTAATGGAAGTCATGTTGGTAATGGTAATTCACCTATTGATGTTGTATTTGTTGATTCCAGTAACAAAAGAATTGGAATTGATGTGAAATGTTTAACCTCGAATAATACCAAATTAGCGAAGTCAACAAGTACTACACAATGTAGTTTAATAACAATTGCTAACAAAAAACAAAAATGTAGTGTTAATACGGAATTACAATCAAAATTTGATACTATTAAGAATAAGTTTAAGATAGAAGAACTATATTACATGTTCTTAATATCATCAGAATCAGAGATAGGATTTGCAGTTGCTAATGTTGCCTTTGATCAAATTTCAATCAGAAAAAAATGCAAAAGCAACAATATTGATGGTCTCATTGAGTCAAACCAAGGAATCTCAAAACTTGATTCTTCACAAAAAAAACTACAATTGAAATTAAATCCCAAAAATATACCAATAATAACTCTTTGGGGACCAGATGAGGAAATTCTCAATAAATTAACTTTTAAACCCTTGGTATTGGAATTAGATGAAGACTTTTTAGAAAGTTTGAATAAAACTATTGATTTCTCTGAGATTAAATTTGCATAGGCTTTAACTGAAACAATAATGTTAACTATTAATTAAATACTTCGTTTTTTTACATATATAAGATGTTTTCGTATTTGAAATCCTTTATTACTCCAGAACATAAAACGGATTTAAGCAGAGTAGCAAAAGTATTTGATAGTAAAGGGTTTTCTGATATCATAAATAATCTTCATGATCATAAAGCCGTTATTGCTGGACCTATTTTACTTGAATGTTTAGATCTAGCAGAAGTTAAAGTAAGTAATATTGACATTTACATTAATATATTTAATGTAAATTCATTAATTGATTACTTTATGGATCGCGGATATTCATTGTTCTATATTCATGATGAAATTATACTTTCAGATTCTATTGTATATGATGCACTTAATTATAGTTGTATCACTTCAATCTGTAACTGTCATTCAAAATATCGTGAAGAACATTGTTCTAATTCAAAATGTATTAGGGGATGTATAAGACTACATATCTGTAATGGCTCGCCAGATGATTATATCAATTCTATTATGAGCGCAACTCATCAGCGTGTTAAATTTGATGGTAAGAAAATATATGATGATTATTTAGATATCACCACCCAGAAATTATCAAAATGCCAAATAGACGATGAAGAGACTATTTTAGATCTTGAACTAATGAAATTCAGAATTTTAGATTATGATTATTATGCTGAAGAAACAATGTTAACTGGACCATGTGATCGTTTAATTATACAATCAGAACTAACATGTACTCAATATAAATTCTCAGAAAAAAATCAATTATTTATTCCCATCCCTATATTAATATAATTTATATAATCATATAAACTAGACTATGTACTGCAATACTTGTCAAGATATTTTATATCTGACTGATCCTCCTCCTAGACCTCAATTAAAACGAACGAATGCGGTTTATTGTGTTATTCAGTTTGAGTGTGTAACTCGAAACTGTAAAAACTGTGGTAAAAAATACCAAAAACAAGTAGTACAATAATACACTTTTTTTCGTATTGTTCTACAAGAATAAATTTGAATTTAATTATCAAATATGTATTCAAGGATGTCTTCTAGATGCTTGTTTATCGACTGGATAGCAAGTTTGCTTTTGCCAGAATGGTCTAATTTTGATACATATTTAAAGTTAACAGTTCATTCTTACATTTTAAATGGTATTTATCATTTATGTCTCAATCACAATTATCACATTTCCGTTCATGAAAACCTACTAAATGTTTATGTTTACTAATAAATATTAAACATAATGTTCCTCAGAACTTTCACATTTAGTCGTTTCTTTAATCGACCATGAACGTAGTCGATCTAACATTATTCTATAAGTTGTTTAGAACAATGCCTTTCATTAGAATATTTTTTCCTGAGTTAATGTCTCTTCCCATTACTAGTCCACACTTACTACAGTTATACACTCTTGATAAACCTATTTCATAGATATTACCACAGCTACTACAACACTTCGTTGTATGGTTTTCTGGAACAATGTACAATAGTTTATTTTCTACCGAACATTTATATTCTAATTTCTTCTTGAACTTATAAAATTTCAAGTCATTCATATTTCTGTTTAACACATGATTTTGATTATCCTTGACGATACTGTGGCTCTTAATATCCCCATAGAATATCACATCATTTGTTTGTAATATATCATTTATTGTTTTCCAATGAATCTCATCTACTACATTTGTTTTGGTATGTTCTAGTTTAACAATTTTCTTTTTTATTCCATGTCTCCTCAAGCTTTTCAATTTATCTATCTTATTATTTAGTTTATCTAAAATGGAATGATCTTGTTTATACTCTGTTAAGCCCGAATCAGTAAACAATGTCATAAACGTTTTCACGCCAGGATCTATCCCACAATATGATTCTGGAACTTGTTTAGGCTTAACATCTACTTTAACTGGAATATGTAACCAATATTTGTTATGTTCTTTGACTAATCTAACGTCATGATTCACCTCAATATTTCTATGCTTCTTAAATGTTTTCTTTCCCATTTGAAAAATGCATTGTCCATTTGTGAACTTTGGAGCTATGGATATTTCACCGTTCTTAACAGAAATTAGATTCTTCTGTATAAGAATAGTTTTTTTGGGATTTCTTTTCTTTCTAAATCCTAGTCTAAAATGACGAATATTACCCTGTTTAAGATTCTCAAATCCTGTTTTGTATGCTTTACATACATCATTAACTGCCCCAGCACGAATTTCTTTAGGAGTATTTAATTCCCAATCATGAATTTGAGTATTTTGTTCAGCTGTTAACGTCTTTTTAACTATTGAAAATTCTTGTTTGATCTTAGCAATTTCGTTATCAATTTCAATACTTTGATTAAGTTCTTTTTCATATTTATTCTTTAGGACATCTTTATCTATATTAAGCTTAGCTTCTTTAACATATTCTTTTAAAATATCACTCTTTTGCTTTGAAAGTGTTGAGATTTGTTCAGTATGTTTTAGATATTCTATATTATTCTTCTTAGTGTTGAAAGTTACTAATTTATTTCTTAGCGTCTCAAAATGTCTTTTCTCTCCATTATGTACTGCTTCAACAGTTTTATTGTAAACATAATTTGATGTGTTAATCCATTCATTGATTATCATCTGCGCTTTCAAGTTCTTCTGAAGGGGAATCTTTACTGACTTGACTATTTTTTCTTGACTTGTAGCTTCGTTTACCCATTTGTTTACAACTGTAGATGTGGACAATTGATAATAAGTCCTCTGCAAGTTCTTGTTCACTACTTTTGTCTTTTTCGTCATCAATGACAACGATTTTTCCTCCGCATTTCTCAATGAAGAGTTTGATAAGCTCAAATCCAAATCGTGAGAGTCTATCTCGATGTGCGATAACAACTTCTCCGATAGATCTTTGTATACAGGAGTCCAATATGGTTGATAGACCTTGTCTCTTAAAATTAATTCCTGAGCCAACATCTGAAATAGAGATATATGAGTCATACTCAGTTGAGATAGACTTGAGATACTCAACTTGTCTAGCAAGGTCATCCATTTGTTTTCTTGACGAAACTCTGGTATAGAGATAATTTTGTTTTGTAAATTCTTGGACTTGAGTAACAGGATTAGTAGATGAAAACATCTTTTCCAGACTAGCCAAATCAAATTTTCTTTGTCCGGAAGGTGTGCGATAGCATGAGATTTGGTTGTTATCAGCCATTTTACGAAGCGTTTGGGGTTTGATACCACAAATTTGACTTGCTTCTCGAATTGAGATGAACGTTTTGTTCTGACCATTCATGAATTTTGATATCTTGTTATTTGTTATATATAGAAAGTTATATTTCTTTAATTAAAAAAACAAATATTAGTGAATCATATCAAATAACAATAATCTCGTTAACAGTTAAAGCCTTTATTCAATCAATATTATGGTTAGCTGATAATCTCTAAACTAGAGTTTATTCACAATATTTTTTTGATGAAAAAATATTTTTAATATAAAACTTGGTGAATAATGTTAATGTTTAATCTTCAGCAGCAGAATCTCTGTCATCAATCTTAAGATCATCAAATGGCTTTCTGAACTCTTCGAAAGACTTCTTAATCTCATCTTGAAGTGTAGTGTTTGCAGATGCGCCCTTAGCATTTACAATCTTGGAATAGAATGCTCTACCTTCATTTTTCAATCTGGTTTGATCATCCTTTGCATTCTTTACGTTTGCAACAGTATTGATTTTAGCCATATTGTCCTCTGAATTGTAGCGATTTCTAAATTCCTCGTCTGTAATCCATTTCCATGAGCAATAGTCCGTAATTGTCTTGACCTTTTCAGAACCATCTGTTTCAACCTTTGCAGCAGCTGCGGCCTTCTTCTTGGCCCTCTTTACAGTAGGTGCTGCTTTGGTTTCTTCATCTGGATTGGCAAATACGGTACCTACGCGATCAAGTCTTTCTTTTATATGTTGAATCTCCATATTAATAGCGCTAAGCATGGAATGGAGTTCCTTAATGGTAAATTGGATCTTGGTCTCATTTTCATCTGCCTGATCCTTAATAGTCTTCAATTGACTACTGATAGCATTGTTAACAATGTTCTCGATCTTATTAAGAGCGTCGTTGTTTGACATATTTACTAGCTATATATATACTATCCTTTAATATCAAATTCAAATTTATTTTTTCTGAAGATTGAAAGAATACGTATGACACCAAAAGATATTAAATACTAATTAAAGACGTAATAAATACGTAGTATATAACAGATTGAAGTATTGAAATCAAATAAGTATGGTTTCTGTATACGTATTAGAATTGGAAAATAATAAGATTTACGTTGGAAAATCCAATAATCCTGATAAACGTATTAATGAGCATTTTCAGGGATCAAATTGCGTTTGGACATCTAAATATAAACCTATTAAGACTAAATACGTGATCAAAAATTGTGATGAGTACGATGAGGATAAGTGGACAAAGAAGATGATGTTAGAATACGGAATCGAAAATGTTAGAGGCGGATCTTACAGTCAAACATATCTTCCAGAGTATCAAATTAAGAGTCTTGAAAAAGAATTTAAAACGCTAAATGATAAATGCTATAATTGTGGAGAATTTGGTCATTTTATTAACGATTGTAATTTTGTTAATAATACTAATAAAAATGATAGTAAAGGATTTCTTCTCTTAAGACCATTTTCATATGTTTACAACAAAATTGCAAATATATTTACATATCCAGAATATGACTCTTCAAGTTCTGAAGTAGAATATTCAAGTGATGACGACTCTTCTTCAGAATTAGGATCTAGCGATGACAGTAGTAACTATAGTTCTAATAGTAGTTCTCGTAGCGATAGCAGTTGTTCAAGTCCAGAACAAAAAAAAATCAAGTATATTCCACCAAGACAAGAACAAATTAATCCAAGCGTAATTCAACGACCAAATGCAAAATGTTTCAATTGTAATAACTATGGACATTTTGCTCGTGATTGTCCAAATCAATGTTTCAAATGCGGTTATAGAGGACATTGGTGCTTGGAATGTCCAAATTCAAGCAGTACGCGACGATTTCCAAGATAACAACATAAGTTATGTCTGATAATCATTTTTTTAGGCTTGATTTAGGCTTGATATGGTCTAAACTGTTTCATAATGGCATCATAGAATCCAGCATTCTTGAAATTTTGAACTGCGTAATATTGTTTTCTAGGAGTGTTAAGATCATCCTCTTGACATAAACCATAGCTTGATTCATTTGATGAAGCACCTTTCCAACGTTCATTTCTCCATGAAAACAACTCTAATCCTAAGAAATTCGGAAAATTTTGAATTGCACAAAAACCACCATATAGAGTATTATGAATAGCATCAAAAGATGCATCTTCATTATTACCAGCATAACCAATCTCACTAATAATCATTGGAATATTTTTAAGCATTGGATCTTTATACCATTTATTAACAGATCCTTGAAGACAATCTCCCCATTGACGTGGATTGTTACTATAGAAATACATGTTTATTCCTGCAATAAATCTTTGAAATGTAAATTCATCTAATCTTCTGATAATATTTTTCATCGTTGCAAATGAATCATCATAAATACTTGAATGCATCACTGGACGATCAGGATCTAGTTTAGCAACTTCTGCTAATGCCCATGCAATATTATCAGCATCATTTCCTGACATTTCATTACCTACGGTATAAACTTTAACACAGTTATATACTTTTGCTTCATTGACTAATTTTGTAATAGACCGGATATCCCTACTAGATACTAAATTATTTGAAATTGGAACTTCTACTCCAATTTTAACACGATCAGCCTCTTGTAAGAATAATTGATGACTACGTTCAGGATCCCAATAATACGTTCTTACTAAATTGAAACCTAAATTTTTTAATCTCTGTAAATCGCCACGTCCATTTTGTGAAAATGCATTACAGTATGCATTACTACACCAATCATCACAATACGGTATATTCTTATTACTTGCTGACCATGCTATACCGTATGTACCTTTTAAATTTTTGTTAAACGACATTTTGTTTCGTTATATTAATAGCTATATAATCTTTTTAAGCTAAAATAATTGCTATATCATATAAACAGTGTATAACAATACATATGTTACTTAAAAAAATATAAAAGTAAATATTATAAAGATGTCTACCATTAATAATGATTTTCTATATATTGAAATAGAATTTATGAGTTATGATAGTGTAACTAGACAAATTGTACTAAAAACTAAATGTGATGATCTACCACCATCACTACCACCAAATTATCCAGTTTATATAAATTTTGTTCAAAGTGATCAATTACAAGCCGGAACTGGAAGTAAACAGACTCAAGGAGCAAAGAACATTGAAAATGACGTCACAAACTTCTTTGATCAATTTTACTATACATTAAACCAAGATGTCGATGGAAATTACATGTTAAATGCGTTCTTTAAAGTTAATCCTTAAAAAAATGTAACATAATTACATTGGTTAATCAAAAATAGTTTTATTCATCTTCGCTGTCACTACCCCAGCTATCTCTGATTTTATTGGATCTAAGGCTTACCATGCTAATATTGTTAACTACTGTACTTCTTTCATAGCAATCATCATAACCTTTGAATTGAAGTAGTTCTTGACGAAGCTTTGTAATCTGTTCCTTAAGTTCGACATTTTCTGTTTTTAGTTTAGAAATAGTATTTTGAAGTTCTCTTACATTTAAGAACTCCATTGGCTTAATTGCTGCATCGCGATATGAGATCTTTGACATTTTTATCTAGTGTAATAGACGTGCTCTTATATATTATATTCAAGGAATGTTTAATTAAGATTTAATTTTAGTTTTTATATGATATTTGGATGACAAAGGTATAATACTATTGAAAAAGAACCATCTGTTATGTTCGTATGCATTATTAATTGATACTAATTTATTTTTTACTCGCTTCCATTTACCATTTTCTTCTTGAATCCTACATAATGCATATTCTAATGTTTTATACTGTTGATCTCCAAATATTTTAATTTCAGTATCAAGAAGAACTTTTTTAATTTCTGCTAACTTAGGATGTTGAAGATTTACCAGAGAACCATCTTTATATGGTAATGTACCTTCGTTTTTATGTTTGATTAAATGATTACATAATAACGTTGTAAGCTCAAATGATATGCCATTATATCCTTTACATATAACATATAATTCAGAATTGGTTGGTTTACTTGTTAATGGTTTCGTAATATACATGAAATCAAATAATGTATTTAATATTACCAAAAGACTGAGAGTGTAATCAGTAAAATAAGTATAGATTTTGATTAGCATATTACCACCTTTTGATAGAACTTTCAATCCTAAAATGATTTGTCCTAGATTTTCTAAGCTATTTAGTTCTTCTTGATGTTCATAATCATTTGATACATCAACACCAATATCACTAGTATATAAATCCACTCCATTTGGAAAAGTAGACAGTACATGGTCTTCAATTTTTTCAATTACTTCAATATTAGTAACATCTCCATTGTGACCTAAATGTTCGCCCATTACCCAGTTTGAAGGGTTCTCTTGAAAAATACCATAACGATCTCCAGGACCACTACTATCATATAATGAATTTGCTAACCAATCAAATGTTAAAGTAGTTTTTGTTTTTATATAATGATTAATTGCGCAGATAAACCCGCCTGGTAATTCAGCATTAAATAGAATATTTCTATGATCACGATGTGATTCCAAATCTAAAATATTGAATTCAGTAACAATTTCATAACATTTAAGCCATGCATTAGTTACTACCTGAGCATTATAACGTCTTTTGAGAATCTTATGTAGTGAATAATATTTATCTATGGATTTCATGACTGATTTTATAAGACTAATATTGATATTATCAAGTCTTGATTTCTGTAAATTAATACGAGTCTTAATAGATCTAACTTCTTCATGTATAGCGTCTTCAGATCCATGAGGCTCTTGTATATCCTTATATTGTACTGAACACTTTGGTATTAACCGCCTAAACATTTTTAATAATTAAAAACATTTATTATAAATATTTAATTCATATTCAAATAACATTCTGATAATAATTTGTCAAAATAATGGACGCTGAACAACAAAGAGATTTCATTAATATCAATAGAGCCTTTATTATTCCAGTATTAAGAAAAGTATATACTTTTATCGTTAAGAACTCTGAAGCCGATAATAATACCAAAGAACAATTATATTCTGAAATTAACCATATTGAACCAGAGTTTGATAAACCAGCTGGTATTTCCGTAGTTGATGATAATCATAATACATGGTTTATTTATCTTGATGATTGTTCAAGAGATCATGATTTCAAACCTCAATTAGATAAAATAAAATTTAGAGAAACATCCACTTATGATGATGAAGGAAAACTAGTTACTACAACATTTGTACAAAAAATGCATCAATTAATGAATAATATTTTTGGTATGTATAAAGCAGTATTCTTGTTGTATAATACATTTTCTATAAAGAATGAGGATTTAGTTGAAAAAATTAGTGAACTCTATAATTTTAATCTTGACGTTGATAAACTCCAATTTAATGATTCAAAATGGTTATTGTTCATTAATGAATCATGGATTGACAGTATTGGATTATTTGTTAAACAAGTATAAGTTAATATTAAAGATTAGATATAGAATATAATGAAAAACAAAGTTGAAGAACAGAAGAAAATAACAGATCGTATTAAGCAAGTTGAATCACAATTACATACATTTTATTTTGTAACTGGCTCAATAGCTATTATAGCTGGTATAACAATAGTTGTATTTGCAGCAAAATCACTACATTAATTATCATAGATAATAATCATTATTTTTTTAGTTTCCTATCATCAATACGTATCTGATAATATAAATCTATTTGAATATTAGGATCACTTATAGTATATACTTAAGTTTATCATGTCGAACTATAAGAATCAATCATACGTAATTGACCGCCATGGTCAACGCGTTAACGTACAATTTGACAGGATTACATCTCGTATCCAGACACTTTGTAATGACGAATATTACGGAACATCTCTTGATGTCATTGATCCTATTAAAATTACTCAAAATGTCGTAATGAAGTTTAGCTCAGGTATTTCTACAAAAGAACTTGATCAACTTGCTATTGATGATTGTACTGAACACATTAGTCATAATGAACAGTATGACTTTCTAGCAGCAAGACTAGCTATTACAGGTTTCATTCACAAAGAAACCTCACCATGTATTAAAGAAGCAACTAATGCTTTAGTTACTGATGGTTATGATGAATTCAGTGATGAATATGTACAGATAGTTAACAAGTATTATGATCAAATCAATCATGTCATTGATCATAAACGCGATTTCAAGTTCAAATACTTTGGTTACAAGACAATTTTGAAGTATCTTAAAAAATCCAAGAAGTTTATTGAACGACCACAACATGCTTACATGCGAGTCGCAATTAGTTTGTTTTGTGGAACTCCTGATCAAAAAGGTCATCTTAATGATGATCTTACTGAACAACTTGAACAAGCCTTTGAATTCTATGATGGTTTATCCAGACATTATTATTCATGTGCAAGTCCAATTGTTCTCAATGGAGGTACAAAGGTACAACAATTATCGTCTTGTTTCTTACTTCCAACTGGCGATGATTTATCAACTCTTATGGATACACATAAAGACTGTGCTATGATCTCAAAATGGGCAGGAGGTATTGGCGTTTGGCTTTCAAGTATTAGAGCAGAAGGTGCCAAAATCGGTTCAAATGGAACTGCATCTGGAATCAAACATTATGTCAAAATGATGAATGAACTACAGTTGTATGTTAACCAACGTGGACTTAGACCTGGCGCATTTGCTATGTATCTTGAACCTTGGCATGCTGATATATTCACATTCCTTGAGGTTCTACCAAGAACACATAACATCACATTCAATGCTTCTGATCTTAAGTACGCACTTTGGATTCCAGATAACTTTATGAGAGCTCTTAGTTCTCCTAATGGATCTTACTATTTGTTTAGTCCAGATGAATGTCCAGGTTTGTATAACACTCATGGGCAAGAATTCGAAGACAATTATAACAAATATGTAGAAAAGGGTCTTGCTGGACAACTTAGAACATTCAGAGAAGTGAAGGCTTTGGAAATCTTCAAGGCATTTTATGAGACTGTTACGCAAGTTGGTACTCCATATGTTGGATTCAAGGACACAGTGAACAAGTTGAGTAACATGAAGAATGTTGCAACTATCTGTTCATCAAATTTATGTGTATCTGGTGATACATACGTATTGACGGAAACTGGTCAACATAAAATTCAAGATATTGTCGGTCAAACGATGAAGATCTGGAATGGAGTTGAATGGTCAGAAGTTCAAATACAACAAACTGGTACTAATCAGGAACTTGTAGAGGTAACTCTTAGCAACGGTATTAGTATCAAATGTACTGGTTATCATAAATTCTATGATAATCAAGGAAATGAAATTAGAGCAATCGATCTTAAAGTAGATACAAAGCTCGAAAAAGTTAAAGAATGGCCAATTATTAGCGATGGTGAAGAACTCAAGTATGCATATACTCAAGGATTCTTTGCTGCTGACGGCTGTTATGACAAATCCGATGATTCTGAACATAGATGCAGATATGTAGCTCGTTACGGAGATACATGCCAAAAGCATATTGGAAGAGTTATCGATCAGGCTTATCCTATTGATGGGTTATGTCGAGTTACGGTTAGCAAAAGACCTATAATTCAACTATATCATGGAAAAATGGATCTCATATATCATATTGAGTACAACATCAAGACTGAGCCATCATACAATGAATCTGTCAAGAGATTGACTGTATACCTATACGATGATATGTCTCCAAAATTCACTGTTCCAATCAATTGCAGTCTTAACTCCAAGTTAAGATGGTTTGAAGGTTACTGTGACGGAGATGGAGTCGTTGTTAGAAATGGATCAACATATGGTATTCAATGTTCATCAGTTCACTTTGACTTCTTGAAAGAGGTTAGATTGATGCTTCAGACATTAGGCTGTGATCCAAAGATATCTATTATGTATAGCGACATTAAATCGGAGAAAAGAACCTCGGTTATTCATGGTGTAGCTTACGAATGTAATAGAGTATATAGACTATTGATTTCTGCATATGATTTGCAGAAGTTGATTGACAATGGGTTCTCTCCAAAGAGATTATCATTCGATGGAATGAAAGTACCCAATAGAGATGCTAGACAGTTTATTACTGTTGTATCTGTAAATCCAATTGAAGGACTTCACGATACGTATTGTTTCAATGAACCAATGCGACATCGCGGAATCTTCAATGGTATTATGACTGGGCAATGCATTGAAATCGCCATTCCTAGCTGGACCGCACATGATGCTGAACTATTTGGACAACCCGAGAAGGAATCTGAATATGGTTGCTGTAATCTTGGTGCTATCTGTCTACCATCATTTGTAAGAGATGGAAAGGTTGATTATCTTGGTATTATTGAAAATACTAAAAAAGTAGTTAGAGCATTGGATAATGTAATTGATCTCAATTACTATCCAGCTGAACCTGCAAAGAGATCAAATTTCAGACATCGACCAATTGGTATTGGTGTCATGGGACTTGCAGATGTATTCCAGGAACTCAGAGTTGTATTTGGATCTCCTGAAGCAAGAGCAATTGATCAAGCGATTTCAGCCTGTATTTACTACGGTGCTATGCTAGAATCGACTAATATTGCTGAAGTTAAAGGTTCATATCCATCTTATACATTTAAGAATGGAGCACCTGCGCTTCATGGTATCTTGCAACCAGATATGCACGTACAATCTGGTTATCTTAAACCGAATTGGGAACAACTTCTTCATGAAACAACTGAAGGAGTACTTACCAGTAATGATTGGGCAACTTTGAGATCAAGAACGTCATCTGGACTCCTTAGAAATTCATATGTAACTGCATATATGCCAACCGCATCAACTGCGAATATCGTTGGCTGTAACGAGGCCTCAGAACCATATACCTCTAATATCTACAAAAGAAGTAGTAATACTGGAGAATTTATGATCACAAACAAATATTTGATCAGAGAACTTGAATCTCTTGGAATTTGGAATGATCGTACCAGAAAGTCTATTATGCTTAAGAGAGGGTCTGTTCAACATCTTAATATTCCAGAACATGTTAAGAAAATGTTTAAGACTTCGTGGGAAATAGACCAAAGAGCTATTATTGTTCATGCTCAAGCAAGAGGTGTATTTATCTGCCAAATGCAGTCAATGAACCTATTTCACAAAGAACTTACTATGCAGAATCTATTAACATATATAATGCTTGGATGGAAACTTGGTCTTAAATCAGGATGTTATTACAATCATACTCAAGCAGTAGATACCACTGTACAAAGTGCGCTTATTGATGATAATGAAGTTACCGAAGAGGAAGCCGCAGTACTTATATGTAGAAGAGATAACCCAGATTGTGCAGCATGTAGTGTGTAAGTAGATATCAGGACAATAGATTATTATATAATAACAAAATTTTTTTCTTATACAAGGGGATTTAAATTTGAATATCTTTATTACTGATGTATACATAATTAGAGCTATGGCGAATTCCGATGATGAACCACTTATTAAGCTTTTATGTGATGAAACACTTAGTATATCGTCAAGTGATACGGATATTGAAGATAAACAAGATATTACAGAAGAAGATAGATTATTCATTGATAAAAGTAGAAATCCAACAATATATGGATCAGACACAAATGAATATGATTTTGAATCCGAAAAAGAAACAGACTCTGAACACGAACTGTCTATTCCAAAACAGGAGTTAATGATAAATAATAGACCAAAGAGAATTATAAGACGCCCAATAAGATTCAAACCATATTCTCCAATATGTATAGTTGTTAAATGTAATAATACTACAAAAATAGGAGAGAAATATTGTGACCATCACATTAAGTTAAAACTATGTTGTATACGCACATGTAATAGAAAGCCAAAGTTAGGTGGTTTTTGTAAGTTTCATGATGTCACAAAAGGTATTGATATCACAAAAAAATGCAATGAATGTAATACTCTAGATGTGATCAAAGACGAAGATTATTGTATATATTGTATAGACGATTAGCATCAAAGAGTTAATCAAATGGAACTATCATTTCATTGACAGACCATAACTCACAAATCTTTCTACCATCTTTACCAGTTCCAATTTCACGCTTAAGCATAAGAGGACATTTTTTTTCTTTGATTTCCTTTATAGCCATAATTTTAGGATCAATAATATTGGTAACATCAACAAATACTTTAGCATATAATGCAATAAGTTTTGTACGTACACCAATAATTCTAGCATATTCTTTTTTAGTAATAAATCTTCTGGTTCTACGCTCATCTGTTTTGACAATAAGTGATTCTTTAGCTTCAACACTTACTGAATGAATATAATCTTTGTTTTGTGATGATTGCTCTAGAATTTTATGGAAATAGTCGGATGCCACAATGCTACCATCATTTTCAGTTGGGTCTTCTTCTTGATCTGGATCCTGTTCAACATCATCATTGTCGGCATCAACATCGTCTTCTTCATCATCATCGTCCTGATCTTTCACTTGAAAGTTTGCTAGGTCTGCTCCATCTTCAACTTCAATTTCATCAAACTCGTCGAGTTCTCCACCGACATCAATTTCATCATATTCGTTATCTGACATTTTATATTAAATATGTAACTTTAAAATATATATTCAAATTGAAAATGTTATTCCAGATATACCTATTTTTGGTAGATGTATGTGTTTTCTTATATGGAATATTTCAGATTCTAAGAAAAACTACATTTGAATATTATATTATAAGATATCAACTAAGTACATTTACAATAATGACTCTTACTAATAACCAAGCCGGTATTAAGAAATTTATCATCAAGAATATTGATGATAGCAATGATACAAGTAAGTTTTACAGATATTTATATCGTACTTCCAATAGTCCAACAATATATGATTTGTTTGATCTTCGTAGGAAGTATGATTTACCAACCATTTCATGTACTATTCTATGTATAATGACTGATCTGACATTTAAGCAGTTAGATCTAACCATATATCCAACTATGGATCTTATGGGAGAAAAAATACTATATAGCATTCAAGAACCTGGAGAGAAGTTATTCTATATAAACGCACCTTATGGGTCTTTGGAACTTACTGATTTAGTAAAACATTCAATTAAGATGAGAAAGCGTCATAATATTATGGAGAGCTAAGATAATTGATCTATAATCTAATAGCCCATAGTGTGGTTCTACCGTAGGTATAACTGTTACACTTTGTGGAACTGGGCGTTATCAATTCTAAGATGTTAGTTTAGGTATCAATAAGGACTAATTACATATAATTATACGTATAGAGAAATATAAATTTGAAGATTATCTTTTTTTCAATTAAGAAAATATTGTTCATACTATATACAATGGAGTCGAGACATCAATCTGAAATTGAATACGTATCATCAGGTAATGAATCTGATGACTTCGTTGTCATTTCCGAATCATCTGTTGATCCTTTTAACAGAATAGGAATTACTGAGATTGACGATTTGGATTCGTCATATCAGAAATACAATAACATATATATGAAGGACTTCTTAGGCTTTCTTCATGATCCTAGAAAAACATATACAACAAACAAGGGAGACAAGGCATCAAATATCATAAACCAAAAATATGGAAAGAACTACATTATCCCAGATGGGGACTTATCAACATTCTTTCAACATTATGAAAACTGTAGACTAAACAAATGCGGACTTAATTATGCAGAAAAACAAGGCTCTGAAAAAAATCCATATACTGGTATCATGCTTGATTATGATTGCCAAATTACTACAGAAAACTTTGAGCTTACAGAACAAATATGTTATAGATTAGTTTCTCAAATTTTGAGAAAACATTTAGTTAAACACATAGTATTTACAGAATCAGTTATTGAACTGAAATTCTTCTTCATTGTTAGACCACAATCAAAGAAATTAGAAACCGGATTCAAATCTGGATTCCATATATTGATTCCTGGTCTTCAGACCACTAGGTCATACAAGAAATATCTTATCAATAGTTTGAGCAAAGATGCAACCGTGCATAAACTATTGAAGAGTATTCATGTAACAAACTCTGAAGATGCATTAGATTTCAATTCAGCTTCTGTACCAACTTTATTCCTTGGATCATGCAAACCCGCTGGGCTTACATATATTCTTGGACCCTCATTCAATGTTACTCTCGAATTTGATGATGATGAACCATCACCACTTGTTAGTAAAATTGAAGCAAGCTTACTCAAACAATACAACCTATCATGGGAACTTAGTTTGAATTATGAAGCTAGATATCAAGGTAAAGATCCTTTGGTAACGAAGAAAGTATATAAAGTGAAACCAGAACTTGAAAATGAGATAGTTAGTTATGCAAGTAGAGCAGAAGGTAACAGAACACCAAAGAGTCATCTAGATATTGTGAAAGATCAAGTAGACGAACTTCGTCAACTTAAACCACAAGCTAATGATCTCTGTAATGATCTGGAATTACTTCCTGAATCTAGCTATACTAGCTACTCTGAATGGATGAAGATTATATTTGCAATTGCAAATACATCCGAAATCTATTATCCGATTGCACTCTGGTTCTCTCAAAAATGTCCAGATAAGTATTCAGAACAAGCAGTCAAACAATTATGGGATCAAGCTATTCAGCAAAGATATGATAGCTCAATCAAAAATCCTGTCACGCATGCAACAATCAAATACCTTGCTAAGAAGAATAATCCGGAACGATTCCTTCAAACTAATAGTCAGAATGCTTTACGCAAACTGTCTGATTGGGTTTGGAAGTACAATGGTTCTATCGATCATTATAATATCGCAAAGATACTATATATGACATTCTCTAGCAAATTTAAGGTAGATATTGATGAAGCAGGAAAAGGATTCACATGGTATCAATTTATTATGCCAGGTGATCGCATGGAACAAGGTGAAATTTGGAAGTGGAGACAGAGGAAAGTTCCTCTTGAACTCTATGAATATATCTCTGAAGGACTTGAATACATTTGTGATCAAGTCAAAGAAGATATACGAAAACGCCTTAATGAAGCCGAAAATGAAGAGAAGGGCAAGAAATTGAATGCAACTCTAGGAAAGTTTATTAACAGTTCTAGAAGCATATTCAATCATACATTCAAGAACAATGTTATCAAGGAATGCGAGCAATTGTTCATTGAACACGGATTTGTCAAGAAATTGGACAAAAATGGTGACCTATTTGGTTGCGGTAATGGTATTATTCAACTTGGAAACAAATGCAAAATTATTAGCAAATTCCATGAACATACTATTAACAAGTTTAGTCCTGTAAAGGCTATTCCATTTGATCCAAAAAATCCTATGACAAAGAAGGCATTAGATATGTTTAGACTCGCAATTCCTGAAAAGGATGCACGAATCAAACTTATGATGTTTTGGGCTAGCTGTCTTGATGGCTGGGCTAAGGATCCAGAACTTGCTATATTGACTGGTGTCGGTGGTAATGCTAAGACAACAACTGTTCAATGTATTAACAAGGTATTTGGAGAATATGGTTTAGTTATGAATGCTCAGCTTCTTACAAAAGATGCAGCTTCAGCTGACAAACCAAATAGTCAGATTGCAGCTATGGAAGCAGCAAGAATGGTTATGATGGAGGAAACAAACAGAGATGAGGCTTTCAATCCCTCCATGGTTAAAAAATTAGTCAATCCTGGTGATATTAGTAATCGTGATCTACATGCAAAACAGAAAACATTCAAGATTACTAGTAAAATCACTTTGATTACTAATCACAAGCCAAAAATGGATATCAAAGATGGTGGTCTTAAGAGAAGACTATTCCATTATAGATATAAGTGCAGATTCGTTCACAATCCTGAACCAAATAGTTATCAGAGAAAGGATGATCCTAGATTTATCAAGGAATATCCTGATAATCCAGAATTCCAAAGTGGTCTTCTCAGTGTACTTGTATACTTTTATGAAATCTTACAGACTGTCTATGAAGGCAATCTTAAGAAAGTACCAAGTCCCACAATTGATCGTGAGACCGAGGAGTTCTTCAATGAACATGATCATCTTGGAGAATTCGTTAAGGAAAAAATCGTACATAGTCCAGATGCAGGAATTGAGTACTCACTGAACGATGTTGCAATTATCTTCAAAACATGGCTTAGTAATGTTGAAGATCTTCATCGCAGAGCACAACAATCAGTTCAAGATATTGTCAAAGATATTGAGGAATCAATTATGATTGGCAAATATATTGAAACAGCTCCAAATGGTGTCCGAATGCTTAAGAACTGTAGAATTCTTGAAAACGATGGTATCAAATTTGGAGAATCATATATTAGTCACATCAAGAAACATCAGGCTAATCAAGATAATCATATCATTCAAGACATTGATGATGATTGGTGGGTAATTCCTGAATATGAGAAGCTTATTCGACCAGTATCAATTGCAGAAGATGAAGAAGAGAAAACCGAAGTCGTTCAGAATGATGACCGTTATATGAGACAAGTCGAAAAAAATGAAAAAGTTAAGGAAGAAAATGAAGTAGTTAATGATTTCCTAAGTACCCTAGTATAAGTAGTCGTAATAGTAGTTGTAATAGTTACATAACAAAATATTTTTTTCTACTATTAAGAATATTAACAATGGAATCCATATTTAGATTGTATTCTGAATTACCTCGACATAAAAAAGATGCATTGATATTTTTTGCAGGAATACATACAGTATTGTTAATAATTATCATATTTCTTCTAATTCTAGTTTTAAGTAACTTATTGAATTCATCTTCTTTCTTTATTGTTCTTATTTTACTTGGAATTATTTCTTTCTTTGCTAGTTTTGGTCACATCAAGATTGGAAACGGGCTCCACCGTGGGGTTATTATGCACAATTCAGCACAATGGGCTTAACAATGCTTTTTACCACACCACCATTAGTTTTAGTTAAACTAAAACTTCCTTCGCTTGGTACTCAGGTACACGTTAGTGTACACTAA
>JACCDM010394716.1_pt1 | contig 59580 bp, 55 predicted proteins | sample 7445851 | NCBI WGS metagenome assembly JACCDM01 (sample SAMN15323438, study PRJNA562643) | freshwater metagenome | isolation source: river surface water | place: USA:Blue River Watershed | collected 2017-08-16
CCGGCAAGGTGCGCGTCATTTCTGGTGATCCACGCTCGTTGTCGGCCTTGAAAGCGGCTTGTGCCGTGATCTGGGCTGCTCCAACACCTATTCACACCCTCGATGTCGAACCATCGCTTTACGAATAGTCTTTAGGTCGGAAGGAAAAATGACTAACGATTTTCAAGCAAGTATTCTGCAAGAGCTTGAGCGCATTGCTGCTCTACCCGAGGGTGAGCAGATCGATGCATACCGTGAGCTTCACGCCAAACTTGAGCAAATCTTGGCCGAGAGTAACTAGTTGCGTGCCGATTTGGCACTTGTCGAGCAAGGGCTAGCGCGCTCACGTTCGCACGCTGCCACCCTCATCGATGCCAAACGCGCTTTGCTCAACGGCGACACCATTCGCAAGGCATCACAGAACATTGCAGACGGCGCGGTTTTGAGTCTCTTGCCTGCTGTTGATTACGTTTCTCGTGCCGGCCACAAACTAGCCGAAGCTCTCGACAGGTTCGGCGCCTTAGACATAGTTGAAAAGCGCTGCTTGGATGTCGGTGCATCAACCGGAGGCTTCACCGAGGTTCTGCTTCGCCGAGGTGCCGCCGAGGTCGTGGCGCTAGATGTAGGGCACGATCAAATGGTCGAGGAACTTCGCCAGAACCCAAAGGTGCGCTGCATCGAAGGTTTCAACGCACGCGAACTTTCGCCACAGACTCTTGCGGCCGCGGGTGTGGCTGAGGGCGATTTTGACATCGTGGTAGCAGATCTGAGTTTCATTTCACTCACCCTGGTGCTTGAGCAAATGCTCTCTGTGGCACCGAAAGCCGATTTTGTTTTGCTGATCAAGCCACAGTTTGAGGTTGGTCGCCAATCGCTCAGCGCCAACGGCATTGTGAACGACTACCGATTGCGAGCCGAGGCAATTCGCCAGGTCGTCGACCATGCCAACACCTTGCATTGCGGCATCCGTGGCTTGGTTCGTTCAGCATTGCCCGGTACTCATGGGAACATTGAGTATGTTCTGTGGATTAGTCCTACAGAACCCCAAAATTCGGGAAAATGGTCTGAGGTTATCGACGGCTTAGCAAAGGAGAGCAAATGAGCACACGCTACGTGTTGGTCGTTTCGCACACCGGCCGCGAAGACGCTCTGCTCGCCGGAACCGAGGTTTGCGCTCAGCTCTCAGCCGCTGGCATCAAACCAGTTATGACGCGCGCCGAACTAGATGACTACACCAAGTTTGGTGACTCCCAGGTTGCACCGAGTGAGGCTATTTCAAACGTCGCGGTTTTGGGTGAACAGGTTCGGGGCGAAGACCTTGAAGTTGTTATGGTTCTCGGTGGCGATGGAACGATTTTGAAAGCCGCCGAGGTGGTTCGCGAATGGGCGACTCCTTTGCTAGGCATCAACCTCGGCCACGTCGGGTTTCTGGCAGAGAGTGAGCGCGACGGAATGTCTGACGCCGTCGCTCGCGTGGTTGAACACGACTACCTGGTGAAAGATCGATTGGCCTTGGATGTTCGTGTGATCGTTGCTGGTCACGAAGAGTTTCGCACCTGGGCCCTGAATGAGGCCACCATTGAAAAGAGCGCGCGCGAGCGAATGCTCGAAGTTGTGGTTGAAATTGACGAGCGCCCGCTGTCTTCATTCGGTTGTGATGGAATCGTGATGGCCACGCCGACTGGTTCTACCGCATACTCTTTCTCGGCAGGAGGCCCAGTGGTGTGGCCTTCGGTTGAGGCCCTGCTGCTTGTGCCTCTTAGCGCGCACGCACTTTTTGCCCGGCCACTGGTAATCAACCCGAACTCTAAGCTTGCCGTCGAAGTGATGCAGCGTTCGGCTGGTTCTGGCGTGCTTTGGTGCGACGGCCGCAGAAGTTGGGAATTGCCTCCTGGCGCGCGCGTCGAGGTTCGCAAGAGCGACCTCCCGGTTCGTCTGGCCAGGTTGCGCCAAGGTCCGTTCACCGACCGTCTGGTGCGCAAGTTCTCTCTTCCTGTCGTCGGATGGCGCGGGCCAGTAAAAGAGCAAAACGAGAGCTAAGCCGTGATTGAAGAAATTCAAATCCGCGATCTCGGCGTGATTAATGAGGCAAAGCTCGAATTTAGTTCGGGCCTCAACGTTTTAACCGGCGAAACCGGTGCCGGAAAAACCATGGTGCTTTCAGCGCTCGGGCTGTTGCTTGGCGCCCGCGCAGATTCATCAGCGGTTCGCGCTGGGGCAAATGCGGCCTATGTCGAGGGTCGCTGGCTGCTAGCTAGCAACACCGAGTTGATCAACCGCATCGAACAGGCCGGTGGGGTGGTTGAAGACGGCGAGGTGATTCTCAACCGTACCGTGAACGTGGATGGCCGATCTCGGGCAAGCGTTGGCGGAAGTTCTGCCCCAGTTGGTGTGCTGGCCGAACTCGGCGAGAACTTGGTCGTCGTTCACGGTCAGGCCGACCAAATTCGGCTCAAGTCTGCGGCGGCCCAGCGTCAGGCCCTTGATGATTTTTGCGGCGAACAACTGCGCGCGGCGCTAACCGAATACTCCAACGCCTTTACACATTGGCGGTCGCTCGAGAGTCAGCTGATCGATTTGCGCTCCAACCTAGGCGGCAGGCAGCAAGAACTCGCAGATTTGCAGATCGCGTTGTCAGACATCCAAGCGGTGGCACCTCAACCCGGTGAAGACACACAGCTGGCAGAAACAGCAGCCAAGTTGACTCACGCCGAAGACATTCGACTAGCCGTTGCCGCTGCCCACGAGGCGATTTCGAGTGAGTCTTTTGATGCCACCGACGCTATCGGTTCGGTTGGGGCCGCGCGCCGAGCGCTCGAACACGTAGCGATGCATGACTCATCGCTCGCCGAACAGGTTGAGGCTCTGAAACTACTTGGTGCACAACTTACCGACATTTCGGCTGAGTTGAGCGGTTATCTGGCTTCTATTGAAGGAAACACCGCACTTGAACTCGAACAGGTGCAAGAGCGCAGGTCTGCGCTGAACCAACTGGTCAGAAAGTACGGCCCTAGCCTCGACGATGTTCTGGCACTTGAGTCTCGAGCCAAAGTCGAATTGGCAAATGTTGATCTGTCCGACGAGGGCGTTGCCCGCCTCGAGGCTCAGGCTGCGCAAGCCAAGGCCGCCGCTGAAGCGCTGGCCGATTCCATCTCTCACCTTCGCAAGGCCGGCGCCGCCAAACTAGAAGCCGCTGTGACCGAAGAATTGCACGGACTTGCGATGGCTGGCGCTTCGCTTTTGGTTCGCGTCGATGCTCTGGCTGACTTGAGTGCTCACGGGCGCGACGAGGTTTCGATTTTGTTGTCGGCCTACCCGGGTGCCGAGCCACGCCCAGTTGGCAAAGGTGCCAGCGGTGGTGAGTTGTCTCGCATCATGTTGGCAATCGAAGTGGTTTTGGCCAAGGGCAAGTTGACCCCGACATTTGTTTTTGATGAAGTGGATGCCGGTGTTGGAGGAGCTGCCGCAATCGAGGTTGGCAAGCGCCTAGCTCGGCTTTCTAAGCAGACTCAGGTAATCGTGGTTACCCACCTTGCCCAGGTAGCGGCCTTTGCCGATCAACACCTTCGGGTTCAAAAAGCTTCAGACAGCACCTACACCGCTACCTCGGTTCAGCGAGTTTCAGGCGAAGAGCGGGTGGGTGAATTGGCACGCATGCTCTCTGGTTTGGCAGATTCCGAGAACGCGAGAACACACGCGGCTGAGCTCATTACGCTTGCGGCGACGGTTTAGCGTCGGTTGGGGCATCCACGCACAAATTAATCGGCGAAACACGCCCAATTAATTCGAACATCGGCATGTCGCGCCCGCGCTGTAAGTAAACTGATATTCCATGGCAAACGCGATGGATCACGGTAAAAGCAAGCACATTTTCGTCACCGGGGGTGTTGCTTCTTCCCTTGGAAAAGGGCTAACCGCAGCCTCTCTAGGCAACCTTCTTACCGCACGCGGTCTTCGCGTAGTGATGCAGAAGCTAGACCCATATCTAAACGTTGACCCGGGAACCATGAACCCGTTTCAGCACGGCGAAGTGTTCGTTACCGAAGATGGCGCCGAAACCGACCTTGACATCGGTCACTACGAACGTTTTCTAAACATCAACCTAGCGCAGTCAGCCAACGTAACTACCGGTCAGATTTATAGCACCGTCATTCGTCGCGAGCGTGCCGGTGAATACCTGGGTGACACTGTTCAGGTGATTCCACACATCACTGATGAGATCAAACGCCGTATGCGTTTGCAGGCACACGAAAGTCCAGCGCCAGATGTCATCATCACCGAGATCGGTGGCACGGTTGGCGACATTGAGTCTTTGCCATTTATCGAGGCTGCCCGTCAACTGCGTCACGAGGTCGGGCGCGACAACGTATTCTTCGTTCACGTTTCACTCGTCCCATACATCGGCCCATCGGGTGAGCTGAAGACCAAGCCAACCCAACACTCCGTAGCAACCTTGCGTTCCATCGGTATTCAGCCCGACGCGATCGTCTGCCGTTCAGACCGAACTCTGCCAGAGGGCATCAAAAACAAGATCGCGCTCATGTGTGATGTCGACCTCAAGGCCGTTATCAATGCAGCCGATGCGAGCAGCATCTACGACATTCCGACCGTTCTACATGACCAAGAACTAGACGCCTACATCATCAAGCACCTTGGCCTAGAGGCCAACGATGTCGACTGGTCGCGTTGGCAGAGTGTGCTCGATGCCGTGCACGAACCGAAGCACGAAGTCACCATCGCGATGGTTGGCAAATACATCGATCTTCCGGATGCCTACCTGTCGGTGACCGAGGCTCTGCGTGCTGGCGGCTTCGCTAACAAGGCCAAGGTTAAGATCAAGTGGGTGCCTTCAGATACCTGTGAAACCGAGGCTGGCGCTCGCGAGCAACTTGGCGACGTTGACGCCATTTGTGTGCCTGGCGGTTTCGGTGTTCGCGGCATCGAGGGCAAGCTCGGCGCACTCAAGTTTGCCCGTGAAAATCGCATTCCCGCCCTCGGCCTGTGCCTGGGGCTTCAGTGCATGGTAATCGAATACGCCCGCAACGTGGTTGGCCTCGAGGGTGCATCTTCTTCCGAGTTTGACCCAGAGGCGAAGCATCCGGTGATCGCGACAATGGCCGAACAGGTTGAGATTTTGCAATCGGGCGAGATGGGCGGCACCATGCGCCTGGGTCGCTTCACGGCAAAACTCAAGCCCGGCTCGATTGTTGAAGAACTCTACGGTGCCCCGACCTCTGAAGAGCGTCACCGTCACCGCTACGAGGTGAACAACACCTACCGCGATGCTATCGGCGCTGCGGGGCTGGTTTTCTCGGGCACTTCGCCTGATGACCACCTCGTTGAATATGTCGAGCTTCCGCGCGAGGTTCACCCTTTCTACGTTGCAACTCAAGCTCACCCAGAGTTCAAATCACGCCCAACCAACGCTCACCCGTTGTTCCGTGGCCTTGTTGTTGCGGCGCTCGAGCGTCAAGAAGCGACCCGACTTTTCGAAGTCGAAGGCGATGCCTAAAGACGAACCAGCCGATTTTTCGGTAACCGCTCGCGAGGTCGTGTTCGAAGGTCGCGTTTGGAACGTCGTGAGCGAAACCTTCGACTACAACGGTTCAACTTTGGTGCGTGATTTCGTTGCGCACACCGGGGCTGTCGCAGTGGCCGCTCTAAACGAGCTAGGCGAGCTCTACATGATTCGTCAGTATCGGCACCCGGTTCGAAAGTACCTGTGGGAACTGCCCGCCGGTCTTACCGACGTTGCAGGCGAGTCGAATCTGGATGCTGCCAAGCGCGAGTTAGCCGAAGAAGCGGGGCTTCAGGCCGAAAACTGGCAAAGTTTGCAGACCTTTCACACCACTCCGGGTGGGAATGACGAATCGATTGAGATTTTCTTGGCGTCCAACCTCTCACCCGCAGAAACCGACTTCGTTCGAGATGGTGAAGAGGCAGACATGCAGACTCGCTGGGTGCCGCTCGATGAGGCAAGGCGCAGCGTGCTTGCTTCAGAGATTCAAAACCCCGCCGCGGTTGTGGCGATTCTGGCGCTATCGCACCGGTTGAAGTAATTTTTGTGACTATGAGCATCGAGCGAGCGGTTGATTCATACCTCAGGCACATGACCGTCGAGCGTGGCATGTCAAATAACACCCTCGCCGCGTATCGCCGTGATCTTGCCCGGTATCAGGACTTTTTGGCCGCCCAAAAAGTGGTTGAAATAAACGAAATCACCGAACAGACCGTATCTGACTTTGGTATCGCATTAACTTCAAAGTGGGGGCTGGCTGCCACGAGTGTGGCTCGTGTGTTGAGCGGGGTGCGAGGATTCCACCGCTACCTCATGATCGAGGGAGTCGTCGCCAACGACAGCGCTGCTCGGGTTAAGCCCCCTAAGCCTCCTCGCCGCTTGCCTAAGGCAATCACAATCGATCAGATCGAGCGACTTCTGCAGGCGGCTGGTCCCGAGGCCAGCGACGAAGACGCAATCGCTCTCGAACCAGTTCGAGTTCGCGATCGTGCCATTCTCGAGATGCTCTATGCAACCGGTGCACGTGTGAGCGAAGTCATTTCGCTAGACCTCGATGACCTGGTTGACCCGACCATGGTGCGGTTGTTCGGTAAGGGTTCGAAAGAGCGCATCGTGCCGGTTGGATCATATGCCCAGCGCGCATTGCAGGCCTACCTTGTTCGCGTTCGTCCCGTTCTCGCTACTCTGGGCAAAGGCACTCCCGCGGTATTTCTGAATCAGCGTGGCTCACGGTTATCGCGACAGAGCGTGTGGCAAATCATCTCGGATGCTGCCGCCAAAGCTAACCTAGGCAGCGAGATTTCACCACACACCCTGCGACACAGTTTTGCGACTCATTTGCTCGAGGGAGGGGCCGATGTGAGAGTGGTTCAAGAGCTACTGGGCCACTCATCGGTAGCAACAACACAGATTTACACACTAATCACGGTCGACGCGTTGCGAGAGGTCTATTCGACCGCTCATCCACGTGCGCGGCGGTAGGCTATAGGCAAACAATCAGTGTGAAACGGAGGCATCATGGCAACTAAGAAGAGCGAAGATACCCGTTTTGCTAAACCTAAACCACTCGCTACGCACGGGCCGGCTCGCATCATCGCGATGTGTAACCAAAAGGGCGGCGTGGGCAAGACCACGACGGCCATCAACATGTCTGCCGCGCTTGTCGAGTACGGCCGCAAGGTGCTTTTGGTTGACTACGACCCACAGGGTGCGCTCTCTGCCGGTTTGGGCATAGTAGCCCACGACGATTTGACCATCTACGACCTGATGCTCGATTCGAACATCGACCCAAAGACCGCGATCAAGCACACCGCGATTGAGGGTCTTGACGTAATTCCCGCAAACATCGAACTTTCTGCCGCCGAGATGAAGTTGGTGAACGAGTTTTCTCGCGAAAACATTTTGGCGCGCATCCTCAAGCGTGTTTCGGCTGACTACGACCTAATCGTGATCGACTGCCAGCCTTCGCTTGGTCTTTTGACAGTAAACGCGCTGACTGCCGCCCACGGGGTAATCATTCCGCTGGCCAGCGAATTCTTTGCCCTTCGTGGCGTTGCGATTCTCGAAGACATAGTGAAAAAGGTTCAAGAGACCACCAACCAAACTTTGGTGCTCGACGGTGTTCTAGCCACCATGTATGACCCACGCACCCTGCACTCACGCGAGGTGCTGGATCGTTTGCGCGACCACTTCGGAGACAAGCTTTTCAAGTCGGTTATCAACCGCACCGTGAAGTTCCCCGATGCCACCGTTGCAGCAGAACCAATCACTTCGTTCGCCTCTGACTCAGACGCCGCCGAAGCATATCGCACTGTGGCAAGGGAGCTTGTTGCTCGTGGCTACGCTCCGTAACCCGGAGTTAGACGAGGCTTCAGGCGCAGGTAGCGGTTTCGCGGTCAGCCTAGGTAACTTTGAAGGCCCGTTTGACCTATTGCTCAGTCTCATCTCGAAGCACGAGATGGACATCACCGAGATTTCGCTGTCTAAAGTCACCGATGAGTTCATCTCGTACCTGAAGCAACTAGATGACGATGAAGAACTCGAACAGGCTTCTGAGTTTTTGGTTATCGCTGCCACCTTGCTCGACCTAAAGATCGCCGGCCTGCTTCCACGCGGCGAGGTAGTAGATGCAGAAGATGTCGCGCTTCTCGAAGCCCGAGACTTGCTGTTTGCCAGGTTGCTTCAGTACCGCGCCTTCAAAGAGATTTCTACCTGGTTCAACACTGCGTTGAATCTCGAAGGGTCTCGCGTGCCTCGTGAGGTTCGCATGGAAGAGCGATTCAGAAACCAGCAGCCTGAGCTGATCTGGAACATCACCCTGGCCGAGTTCGGTGCGCTCGCCGAAGCCACGCTCACCCCGCGCGAGGTGCCAACCGTTGGACTTACCCACTTGCATGCCGCTCGCGTGAGCATTCGCGAACAAGCCACCTACGTGGTCGACGCGCTGCGCAAGGCAAATAAGCTCTCGTTCTTAGATTTGATCAAGGATGTCGCAGACAGGGCAGTGGTTGTGGCAAGGTTCTTGTCGGTACTCGAGCTCTACCGACTTGGTGCGGTTGGTTTTAGCCAAGATAGCCCTTTGGGCGACCTAATGCTTTCGTGGCGTGACGCAAACTTCGATGATGAAAAACTGGCAACCCTAGGAGCCGACTATGACTCTTGATAACACTCAAGAACTTGCACCAAACCAGCCAGACCAACTCAGCGATACCGAACTCAGAGCCGGTGTTGAAGCGGTGCTGATGATCACCGATGCTCCGGTCTCGCTCGTGGCCCTGGCAACCGCGTTGGAACAGCCGGTGAACCTGATACGCGACGCTATTTTCGCACTGCGTGACGACTACGACGGTGTCGATGGTTCTTCGCCGCGCGGCTTCGAACTTAGAGAAGTCGGTGGCGGCTGGCGAATCTTCGTTCGACAAGAATTCGACTGGGCTGTCAAGCTTTTCGTCGCGAACGAAAACCCCACAAAACTCAGCCAGGCCGCTCTCGAAACCCTCGCGGTTATTGCGTACAAGCAGCCTATTTCGCGAGGCCAAGTGGCGAGCATCCGTGCCGTAAATGTTGACTCGGTAGTGAAAACTTTGCTGAACCGTGGATTGATCACCGAGCTTTACACCGACAGTGAAACGGGAGCGGTTCACTTTGGCACCACCGATTTGATGCTCGAACTGCTCGGCATCAACTCACTCGACGAGTTGCCGGCCATCAGCCCGTACCTTCCAGACTCAAACAGTGACTTCGATGAATAGAGAAGAGGCCGGAATGTCGGTTAGTGAACAAGCCGACGCGCCGGTGAATGAAGAAGTGCGTTTGCAGAAGGCCCTAGCCGCTGCCGGCGTTGCCTCGCGTCGCGCCTGCGAAGAGCTCATAGTCAAGGGGCAGGTCAAGGTAAACGGCAAACTGGTAACCGAACTCGGTTCGAGAGTGAACCCGGCGGTTGACAAGGTAACCGTTCGCGGCGTGCCGGTTCAGTTTGACACCACGCGCGTCTATCTGATGCTAAACAAGCCTGCCGGAATCATCTCGACCATGGCAGATGAAGAGGGCCGCCCCGATCTGAGCGCTTTTGTCACTGATTACGATCGCGTTTTCAATGTCGGTCGCCTCGATGCAGAAACCACCGGTCTTCTGCTTCTGACCAACGACGGAGAGCTTGCAAACGCTCTCTCTCACCCGTCTTTCGGAGTTGAGAAAACCTATATCGCTCGCGTAGTTGGCGAAGTGACGCCCATGACCATTCACAAACTCATGAGCGGTTTCGAGCTAGAAGACGGCTTCATCAAAGCCGATCGTGCCAGAGTGATCGACATCTCGAAGGGTCACAGCCTGGTTGAGATTGTGTTGCACTCGGGGCGCAACCGAATTGTGCGAAGAATGCTCGACAACGTGGGGCACCCGGTCGTGGGTCTTGTTCGAAAGCAGTTCGGCCCCATTCATCTGGGCACACTCAAGCAGGGTCACATTCGCCAATTGAATAAAATGGAGATAGGTGCCTTGCTCAAAGCTGCGACGGGCAAAACCACTAGGCCACCACGGCCATCCAAGAAAAGGAACTAACCTTGCCGATTCGAGCCATTCGAGGTGCCATTCAGCTAGACACCGATGAGCGCGAGCACTTGCTGCGCTCGACTGCCGAGCTACTTTCTAAGACGCTGCACGCTAATGGGCTCGAATCTTCGCAGCTGATTTCGATTCTTTTTACCGCCACTCCAGACATCACATCTGAGTTTCCGGCGCTAGCCGCTCGCGAGCTCGGTCTCGGAGATGTTCCTCTGATGTGCTTTGTCGAGATGAATGTTCAGCACGCTATGCCTCGAGTAATTCGCCTCATGATTCACGCCGACATGAATAAGGCTCGCGGCGAGATTCAACACGTGTATCTTCGTGGAGCAACTGCCCTTCGGTTGGATCTGGCGCAGTGAATCGCGTGACTGGGTTGGTTCGAGTAGTCGGAGCCGGCCTGCTAGGAACCAGCATTGGTTTAGCGCTTAGAAAATTGGGCGTGGATGTAGCAATCGACGACGTTTCACCGGCGAACCAACGTTTGGCCATTGACTACGGTGCCGGTCGCAAACCTGAGAGCACCGACCAGCCGAGCCTGATCGTCGTTTGTGTGCCACCCGATGTCACCGCGCGCACCGTGTTGGCCGAACTCAAAAAATTTGAATCGGCCGTGGTGACCGATGTGGCATCGGTGAAAAACAGTGTTTTGAATGAGCTCGTGGCGCAGGGTGCCGACCTGAGTCGCTACGTTGGTTCGCACCCCATGGCCGGACGTGAACGTGGGGGTGCGTTGTCTGGTCGCGCCGATCTGTTCTTTGGTAGACCATGGGTTATTTCTCCTGCTCCGGAAAGCGCATCCAAGTCGCTGATTGTCGTAGAACAACTCGCCCTAGATTTGGGAGCGGTTCCGACCCGCGTGAGTGCTGCTGATCACGATCGAGCCGTGGCAACCGTGTCGCACCTGCCGCAGTTGGTATCTTCTCTTCTCGCCGCACAGTTGACTAAGGCTGAGTCAGCCGATCTTGCATTGGCTGGTCAGGGGCTTCGAGACACCACCCGAATCGCTGCGAGCGACCCCAAGCTTTGGATGCAAATTCTCGCCGGAAACTCCGAGCAGGTTCGCGCCACTCTAATCGGTTTCTCTCGTGACCTTGATCGCGTGATTCACGCATTAGAAGACTTGGATGCTGCGGGAGCGTTGAGCGAACTCGGCGAAGTTCTGGTTGCCGCAAACCGTGGGGTTTCGTTGATTCCGGGCAAGCACGGCAACGCCGCCAAAAACTATTCACAGATTGTTGTGATGATCGACGACAAGCCCGGGCAGATGGCAAAGTTGCTCACCGAGATCGGCGAAATCGGCATCAACCTCGAAGACCTCAAACTTGAGCACTCACCTGGCGCGCAAATTGGTCTGGTTGAGCTATTCGTGTTGCCTGAGGTCGAGGCCGAGCTAATCGCGGCCCTCGGGCACCGCGGTTGGGCGATTGCAGGCTGATGACGAAACTCATTGCAATTGATGGCCCCGCCGGTTCGGGCAAGTCGAGCGTGTCGAAGCAGGTGGCACGCGAACTCGGCTTCGGTTACCTAGACACCGGCGCCGCATACCGAGCCCTGGCGCTCGCCGTGATGCGGGGTTGGGTGCCAGCAGTTGTAGATGGCGAGAGCGCTCGGCCGAGCATCCAAGCGTTTGACTACTCGATTTCACTAAATCCAGACGATTACTGGGTAAAGGTCGGTGGGCAAGACGTAACCGATGCGATTCGTGAAACCGAAGTGGCCGAAAACGTGAGCTCCGTAGCGAGGCACCCAGAGGTGCGTTCGTTCATGAAAAGCCTCACGCGTGAGCTGGTCGACACTTGCGGGATGCCCGGCGTGGTAGTTGAGGGACGTGACATCACAACCGTGGTCGCACCCGATGCCGAAAAACGCATACTGCTAACTGCCTCTGAAGAAGTTAGACTTAGAAGACGTTCCGCAGAGCTCTCAACTGAGGCCGCGAAGAACGTCGAGCGTCAGGTTTCTCAGCGAGATGCCCAAGATGCCAAAGTAGTTGACTTTATAACTCCCGCACCGGGGGTTGTGCTCGTGGACTCCACCGATCTGAATTTCGAGCAAACCGTTGCCGCCGTTCTATCGGTTGTGCGCGACTAAATAGGAGTGAAATGTCTGAAGAAGATTTCGTAGCAGATCCGGTTGACCCGGCGTTTCTTCAGCGCTTGAGTGAACTCAGCACCGAAGAAGAGCAGGCTCGCGAGCGTGCCCTACGCGCAGGGCTCGAAGAGTATGACCTCGACGACGAAGATTTCGATGTATTGGCTGCGCTCGAAGAAGCCAACGACGGCCCAATCTACCTTCCCGCGTTACCGGTATTGGCAATTGTTGGCCGCCCGAACGTTGGCAAGTCGGCTCTGGTAAACCGCATTCTGGGTCGCCGCGAGGCCGTGGTTGAAGACAAGCCTGGCGTAACCCGTGACCGAATCTCTTACAAAGCCGAGTGGAACGAACGCAAGTTCACTCTCGTTGATACCGGAGGCTGGGAGCCAGATGCCAAGGGTATCGACCTCTCGGTTGCTGTTCAGGCCGAGATCGCCGTTGAACTAGCCGATGCTGTTTTGTTCGTGGTTGATGCCACGGTTGGTGCGACCTCTACCGACGAGCGAGTGGTCAAGATGCTGCGCGCCAGCAAGAAGCCGGTTATTTTGGTCGGCAACAAGATCGATGACTCGCGCCAAGAGCCCGAGGCTGCGGCCCTTTGGTCGCTTGGCCTTGGTGAGCCATACCCGGTTTCGGCTCTGCACGGCCGCGGTGTAGCCGACATGCTGGATGCTGCGATGAAGGTTCTTCCGAAGGTGAGCAACGTTGCCAAGCAAGAAGTTGGTGGCCCTCGTCGCGTGGCCCTCATCGGTCGCCCAAACGTTGGAAAATCTTCGCTGCTGAACAAAGCGGTTGGTAGCGAGCGAGCAGTGGTGAACGAACTTGCCGGAACGACCCGTGACCCGATTGACGAGCAAGTTGAAATCGCCGGCAAGGTTTGGCGATTTGTCGATACAGCGGGTATTCGCAGACGCAAGCACCTGGCCCAGGGCGCTGATTTTTATGCTTCGCTACGCACCGCGGCAGCGCTCGAGCGTGCCGAAGTAGCGACCGTTTTGCTAGACGTTACCCAACCGATTTCTGAGGCAGACATTCGCATCATCGACATGGCTCTCGAGTCGGGTCGAGCACTGGTGCTGGCCTTCAACAAATGGGACCTGCTTGACGACGAGCGTCGTCGCTATCTTGAGCGCGAGATCGAACAAGACCTAGCTCACGTCGACTGGGCACCTCGAGTGAACATATCTGCTAAGACCGGTCGTCACCTTGAAAAGCTTGTGCCGGCGCTAGAAGTGGCTCTCGACTCTTGGGACCTACGCATTCCTACCGGAAAACTTAACGCCTTCATTTCTGAACTTGTCGCCGAGAACCCTCACCCGGTTCGAGGAGGCAAGCAGCCGCGCATCCTCTTTGCAACCCAGGCCAGCTCGCGTCCGCCTAAGTTCGTGCTCTTCACAACCGGGTTCCTAGACCCCGGTTATCGCCGATTCATTACCCGTCGTTTGCGCGAAACCTACGGTTTCGAAGGCACTCCAATCGAGGTTTCGATGCGCGTTCGTGAAAAACGCAAGCGCACCTAGTAGCGTCTAAACTTTTTCTCGGTGGTCAAACACCAACGGGCTATAGCGCAGCTTGGTAGCGCACTTGTCTGGGGGACAAGGGGTCGCCGGTTCAAATCCGGCTAGCCCGACCGATAGGCATAAACTTCTCACTATGGTCGAACAAAAAACGCTGGTGCAAGAGCTTGGGACCATACCCAATATGCTGAGCATTCTGCGCCTGGCGCTGGTGCCAGTGTTCCTGCTCTTGGTGCTAAATGGCCAAGAAGGCCTTGCCCTCATAACTCTGATCGTCGCTTCGGCCACCGACTACCTCGACGGTTTTCTTGCTCGCAAACTTAACCAAACCACCAGGCTTGGTGCGCTCCTAGATCCAGCTGCCGACAGGCTATACATTTTGGCTACTCTCGTGGGCCTTGCAGTCACGGGCAACATTCCGGTTTGGCTGCCGTTTGTGATTATCGCAAGAGATGTTTTGCTTGCGGTGACCGTTCCAGTTCTTGCCAAGTATGGCTACGGCCCACTGCCGGTGCATTACCTGGGCAAAGCCGGTACGTTCGCTCTGCTCTATGCCTTTCCACTTTTGCTTTTGGCGCAGGTTTGGCAAGACGCTCAGTTTGTGATCTTGCCGCTCTCGTGGGCCTTTGCAATCTGGGGTATCGGGCTCTACTGGTGGTCTGGAGTGCTCTATTTGCAACAGGTTTACGCAGTGGTTTTCGACGCCCGAAAAAACCATTAGGCTAAGCAAATAAAGGAGGGCGTCTAGGTAATGTCAAACCAACATTTCGATGAAAATGAAGTCGAATCGACACAGCGTTTTGGCGACGACCTACTGCCCGAAGACGATTCTGGACTCAACTCAGAAGAGCATGCTGCAATCGATGCTTTGCCCAGCGGTCACGCGCTTCTGATAGTCAAGCGTGGCTATGAAGAGGGGTCTCGCTTCTTACTTGACACCGATTTAGCAACCGCTGGCCGTCACCCGAATGCCGACATTTTTCTTGATGACGTAACGGTCTCTCGCAAGCATGCGGAGTTCGTCAGAAATGGCAAGACTTTCTCGGTCAAAGATTTGGCTTCGCTCAACGGCACCTATCACAACGGCAAGCGTGTAGACGAAATCGCCCTTACCGACGGCGATGAGGTTCAGGTTGGCAAGTTCAAACTGACTTTCTTTGCAGCGAAGGCAGATAAATAAGCCATGGCTCAAGTTGCACAAGTCACTTCAATAAAAGCGCGCTCGTCAAAGCTGTTCACAATCGGCCAGGTGCTCAGCCTGCTTCAGCCCGATTTTCCAGATCTTTCCCCTTCGAAACTTAGGTTTCTCGAAGAGCAAAAGTTAGTCTTTCCGCAGCGCACCGAGTCGGGCTATCGCAAATACACCGAGCAAGATGTTGAGCGCGTAAAGATCGCCCTCGAACTTCAGCGCGACAAGTATCTTCCGTTGAAAGTCATTCGTCAGTACCTCAACGACATCGACGAGGGTAAGACCCCGACCTTGCCGGGCACCAACGCAACGGTTACCGACCACCTTCGTCAGGCTCCGACGAAAAAATTCACTGAACTCGAGTTGATCGCTGAAACAGCCATCACTCCGGCATTAATCGAGGATGCCCGTCAGATTGCTCTTCTTTCAGACGCGCCATTCACGGCTGTCGATGTCGAAATTGCCAAGGCGATTGTTCACTTGCAACGCTTCGGTATTGCCCCACGTCACCTGCGCGGAATCAAAGCGGCAGCCGACCGCGAGATCGGAATCATCGAAGGCGTTGTCGCACCGGTGCTTGCCAAGCACGACACTGCAAGTCGCTCGCGAGCCGCACACTATGCCCTTGAAATTTCCAACCAGTTCGCAGCCATTCACTCGGAATTAGTGCGTGCAGTTATCTCGAAGATGGACCAGTAACAAACCGCGACACGCCGAACCTTGAAATTAACGGGTGTTTAGGCTTGCCTTAGCCAACAATTAAACCTGTACTTGAACCTGAAGGAGAAGCGATGTCAGAAGACACCACCGCGCCTCAGGCCGACTACACCCAAGACATGCTCTTCACAGAGGGTCTTCCGACCATCGACCCCAAGCTCGGCTACCGAGGAATTCCGGCAGCCGCAGCGGCTGGAATCTCTTACCGCCAACTTGATTACTGGGACCGAACCGGTTTGGTTCAGCCAACCGTGCGCCACGCAACTGGCTCTGGCTCGCAGAGACTTTACGCCTTTCGCGACATCCTGGTTCTAAAACTCGTTAAGCGCTTGCTCGACACCGGTGTTTCGCTTCAGCAAATTCGTTTGGCAGTAGACCAGTTGCGAGCTGCCGGATTCGGCGATCTTGCAAAAATTACTTTGATGTCAGACGGCGCTCGCGTTTACCTCTGCACCACACAAGATGAGGTGATCGACCTTGTCGGTCGTGGTCAAGGCGTATTTGGAATTGCCGTGGGTCGTGTGCTTCGTGAAGTCGAAGCGACCTTGGTCAACATGACGCCGTCTTCGCTAGAAGACATCGATGAGCTTGCCGCTCGTCGCAGCGCTAAGCGCGCCGTTTAATCACTAGAAGCAGAAGCCGATCCCGAATCGCCCTCGAGCGATTGGGGCGCTGGCGTAGCCTCGGCTGCATCATCAACCTGTGTGGCAATTAGCTCTTCGAGCGCTTCTGGCTCATCTTCGACCACGTCTGCCTTTTCCTCGACCTTTTCAACCGGTACAAACTCGCTACCCATCAAGGCCGCCAGCGGCGAGGTTTCCATGCCCTTGCCGCGCTTTAGTTTCATGCGGCGTTTCTCTTTGCGGTTTCGGCGCGACTTTTCGTTGTCTTCGTCGTATGGTCGCTCGGTTAGATCAAGAAGCAGGGCATCGAGCACATGATCAAACGATGAGGCGATGTGAGCAGCCGTGTCTCCTGGCCATGAGTGAATCGGCATTGCTGCGCCCTGTGCCTGCTGCATGGTCGACTTCTCTTCGAATAGCTGGGGGAGCAGCTTGCCTGGGTATTTTTCGTTCAGCTCGGCGACGCGAAACTGATGCTCTTGGCTTAGGGGTTTGTAACGGTTTACCACTACACCGAAAATCTTCAGGCGTCGAGTGATCGCCTTGCGTAGTTCATTAATCGCACGGATGCTGCGCTCGGCAGCCACGACCGAAAACAGGCTTGGCTCGGTAACTATCAAAATACGATCTGAAGTCACCCACGCGGTTTTGGTCAGTCCGTTGATCGAAGGAGGAGTGTCGATGATTACCAAGTCGTAGTTGGTCTCAATTCGGGCCAGTGCCTCTTCAAGCTTCCATAGATCCCGCACGCTCGGAGTCGGAGCATCGGCCTGTTGAACCTTGGGGCTGCCGACCATTACGTCGATTTTTGTTGAATGAATTTTCGCCCAAGTACTAGATACGATTGCTTTATGCACAACGTTGTGTCGGGGCGTTCTCAAAACGTCGGCACATGTCTCGTTGAACTCCCCAATGGCGCCTAATCCGGTAGTTGCATCGCACTGAGGGTCGAGGTCAATCACGAGAGTGCGAAGACCGCGAGCCGAAGCCGCAGATGCCATACCTAGGGCAACCGTGGTCTTTCCGACTCCTCCCTTGAGGGAGCTGACGCTGAGAACATACACGTCTATAGGCTACCTTTTTTATAAGCGCCACCACCATAAGACCCTTAGCAAACCTAGGACTCGATGTTCAAGAAAATCCTTGTCGCCAACCGTGGTGAGATTGCTATCCGCGCATTCCGCGCCGCGTATGAACTCGGTGCAGCAACAGTCGCGGTGTTTCCTTATGAAGACCGCAATTCGAGTCACAGACTAAAGGCCGACGAGGCGTACCAAATCGGCACAGAGGGTCATCCGGTTCGTGCCTACCTAGACGTTTCTGAGATTATTCGTGTGGCGAAGGAGTCTGGTGCTGACGCAATTTATCCGGGTTACGGCTTTCTCTCAGAGAACCCAGAGCTAGCCGAGGCCGCTGCCGCCAACGGAATCACTTTTATTGGTCCGAAGGCCGATGTTCTAGAACTTGCCGGAAACAAGGTCAACGCCAAAGAGGCTGCAATCGCTGCTGGTGTGCCGGTGCTGGCATCTTCACCTTCATCAGCGGATGCCGCTACTCTAGTCGCGCAAGCCGAATCGATCGGCTTTCCGCTTTTTGTAAAGGCCGTGGCCGGCGGTGGTGGCCGAGGAATGCGCCGCGTGAGTGAAGCTTCTGCACTTCCTGCCGCACTTGCTGAGGCCATGCGTGAAGCCGATGCCGCATTCGGAGACCCGCGTGTGTTCCTAGAACAGGCGGTGTTGAGACCTCGCCACATCGAAGTGCAGATTCTTGCCGATGGTGCCGGCAATGTGGTGCACCTGTTCGAACGTGACTGCTCGGTTCAGCGTCGCAACCAAAAGGTTGTCGAGATTGCTCCGGCTCCACTGATCGACGAGAATTTGCGTCAAGCTCTCTACCGCGATGCCGTTGCATTTGCTAAGCAAATCGGTTATTCGAACGCCGGTACCGTCGAGTTCTTGATTGACACCGTCGGAGCCAACGCGGGTAAACACGTGTTTATCGAGATGAACCCACGAATTCAGGTTGAGCACACGGTTTCTGAAGAAATCACCGACATCGACCTGGTTCAGAGTCAGATGAGAATCGCCTCGGGTGAAACGCTTCCGGAGCTCGGGCTAACCCAAGACAAAATCACGATGCACGGCTTTGCCCTTCAATGCCGCATCACCACCGAAGACCCAGCCGCAGGCTTTAGGCCAGACACCGGCAAGATCACAACCTATCGTTCACCGGGTGGTGCCGGTATTCGTCTAGACGGAGGCACCATAGCCGCCGGTAGCGAGGTTAGCCCCCACTTTGACTCGCTCTTGGTCAAGCTGATCGCTAAGGGTAAAGACTTTCCGACAGCCGTGATACGCGCCAGACGCGCGCTCGCCGAGTTCCGCATCCGTGGTGTTTCTACCAACATTTCGTTCTTGCAAGCGGTTATGAACGACGCCACTTTCGCCAGTGGCGATTTGAGCACCTCGTTCATCGACGAGCGACCACAGTTGTTTACCGCCGCGCCTTCACAAGACCGCGGAACCAAGATTCTGACCTGGCTTGCCGATGTGACCGTAAACCAGCCCTACGGGCCTCGTAACGGTCGCATTTCGCCTAGCCTGAAGTTGCCCGCTCTCGACCTGAACACCCCCGCACCGGCTGGCTCACGCCAGGCGCTGCTAGAACTCGGCCCAAAGAAATTCGCCGAACAATTGCGCGCGGCCCAGGCAGTGGCGATCACCGACACAACATTCAGGGATGCTCACCAGTCGCTACTCGCAACTCGAGTGCGCGGGCGTGATTTGGTTCAGGTGGCACCTTATGTTGCGCGCCTCACACCTCAACTTCTATCGGTTGAGGCATGGGGTGGCGCCACCTATGACGTGGCCCTGCGATTCTTGGGTGAAGACCCTTGGGAGCGTCTAGCTGCGCTGCGCTCGGCTCTACCGAACCTCTGTATTCAGATGCTGCTTCGCGGTCGCAACACGGTTGGCTACACGCCGTACCCGACCGAGGTTACCGACGCGTTCGTGAAAGAAGCGGCCGCCACGGGTGTCGACATTTTCAGAATCTTCGATGCACTCAATGACGTTAGTCAGATGAAGCCGGCCATTGAGGCTGTGCTTCGAACCGAGACCGCGCTCGCCGAAGTAGCGCTTTGTTACACAGGCGACCTGCTCGACCCTGCCGAGACGCTGTACACCCTCGACTATTACCTCGAGCTGGCCCAGCAGATCGTTGACGCCGGTGCCCACATCCTCGCCATTAAAGACATGGCCGGACTACTTCGCCCAGCCGCTGCTGCAAAGCTAGTAAAGGCCCTGCGCGAACGTTTCGACCTGCCGGTGCACTTGCACACGCACGACACTGCCGGTGGTCAGCTCGCGACTCTGATGGCGGCCATCGACGCAGGTGTAGATGCGGTAGACGTTGCCTCTGCTCCAATGGCCGGAACCACCAGCCAGCCCTCGGCATCTGCACTGGTTGCCGCCTTGGCACACACTGAGCGAGACTGTGGCATTCCGCTCGACTCGGTCACTGCGCTAGAGCCATACTGGGAGGCTGTGCGCCAGGTCTATGCACCATTCGAGTCTGGGCTGCCGGGGCCAACCGGTCGTGTGTACAAGCACGAGATTCCGGGCGGACAACTATCGAACCTGCGTCAACAGGCCATCGCCCTTGGGCTCGGACACCAGTTCGAAAAGGTTGAAGACATGTATGCGGCCGCCAACCGTATTCTCGGTCGTCCAACCAAGGTGACACCTTCGTCAAAGGTCGTCGGCGATCTAGCACTGCACCTAGTTGCGGTTGGGGCAGACCCAGACGACTTTGCCGAGAACCCGCAAAACTACGACGTTCCCGACTCGGTCATTGGTTTCATGGCCGGCGAGCTGGGCGATTTGCCGGGTGGCTGGCCAGAGCCGTTCAGAACCAAGGTTCTGCAAGGAAAGAACCCCAAGTTTGGCCTCACCCCGGTGAGCGAGGGCGACCTGGCAGCTCTAACCTCAGACGATGCAAAAGTGCGCCGTTCAACTCTCAACCGCCTGCTTTTCGCCGGGCCAACCGCCGACTTCGAGGCGACTCGTGAGAAGTACGGCAAGCTTGACGAGGTTGACACCGTCGATTACCTCTATGGACTCGAGCAGGGCCGTGAGCACGTTGTTCAGATCACCAAGGGAATTCGCCTATACGTGGGTCTTGAAGCAATCGGAACCCCCGATGCTAAGGGCTTCAGAACCGTCATGGCCACTCTCAACGGTCAGCTTCGACCAATCAACATTCGCGATAAGAAGATCGTTTCAGACACTCCACAGGCCGAAAAAGCTGACCTGAAGAACCTCGGGCACGTAGCCGCTCCATTCCAGGGCGTGGTGACCGTTGCGACTGTTGAAGGCGCGCACATCGAGGTGGGTCAGGCTGTGGCCACGATTGAAGCCATGAAAATGGAAGCCACAATCACGGCTAGCACCGCTGGAGTAGTGCGTCGTATTGCGATTACCAAGACCCAAGCCGTGGATGCTGGTGACCTACTGCTGGTGATCGAACCCGAGTAACCACCTGCACGATGTTCGTTTTTGGGAACCTCGGGTAGACTGAGGCTAGCGAAACGGGGGAAGTTCGCATTAGCAAATCAGGAGCAACGTGGGTTTCAACGACAAGTTTGACGATCAAGACAAGCAATCTTCGGGTTCGGGTAACGAATCTGAAATGGAGCTTGCACGCACCCACTCTCTCGGAGACTCAGGAATCGACGCAGGCACCGTTGATGTGACCCCTGCCACCGCAAGCGTAGAGATCATTCGTGAAGAGCCTCGCGTGGTTGTCGAAGCGCCAGTTGAACAACCGCTGACTCGTCGCACCAACTACTCGAGACGTGACAGCCTTCGCGGTGAGTCTTTTGACCAGCCTGAACCGGCCGCTATGCTGACTGCCGACAGGCTGATCGACAACACGTCTAAGAACCGAGTTGCACCTAGCTCGGGCTTTAGACGCTTTCTTTACTTCCTATCTCTCAAGACCGTGAACCTGGGTGATTCTCGCAAGGTTCGTGAGCGTAAGGCAATCGATGCTCGTATCGGTTCACCTCTCGAAGGTGGCGCCAAGTTTGTTCCGGTACTGACTCGCAAGGGCGGTGTGGGTAAGACCACCGTCACCACCTTGCTAGGTATGGCGCTGTCACTCGCCCGCGAAGACCGAGTGATTGCGATCGATGCCAACCCAGACCGTGGAACTCTCGCCGAGCGAGTGAGCAAGTCCACTCGGTTTACGGTTCGCGATGTTGTAAACCGCGCGGCTGCAGTTGACGGATTCACCGACTTCTCAACAATGGTTTCGCGCGATGTAACTCGACTAGATGTTCTCGCTTCAGACTCTGACCCAATGTTGTCAGAGGCTTTCGACGAAGGTGACTACAACGTGGTTGCCGACATGGCTGCTCGCTATTACTCAATCGTTTTGACCGACTGCGGTACCGGCATCGTGCACTCGGTTATGCGCCCGACCCTTCAGCGCGCCAGCGGTTTGGTAATCGTGTCTGGCGGTTCGGTAGACGAGGCACGACTCGCCTCTGAGACTCTGACCTGGCTCGAAGCAAACGGATACGGCAATCTTGTGCGCAACTCGATAGTTGCTCTCAACACCGCAACCCAGGCCACCCAGTTGGTAAAACTTGACGAGATCGAGCAGCACTTCAGAACTCGCGTGCGCGAAGTTGTGAGAATTCCTTATGACCCAGCTCTGGCTGCAGGCTCGGTAATCAAGTTCAGCGAATTGCAGAAGGGCACTCAAGAAGCCGCTCGCGAACTCGCCGCACTAGTTGTCGATGCACTGAGAGACAACGCCTAGAACCTTGGCCGTACGTGAAATTCGCCTGTTTGGCGACCCTGTTCTCAAAACGGTGTGTGACCCCGTAACAGATTTTCCTTCAGCATCCACTTTGATAAACGATTTGCTCGACACCACCAAGTTGCCTGGTCGAGCCGGTGTGGCTGCACCCCAAATTGGTGTGAGCCTGAGGGCTTTCAGCTACAACGTGAATGGCACCGTTGGCTATCTGATCAACCCTGTTATTACCGAAACCTTTGGGGAACTTGCACCCACCGACGAGGGCTGCCTCTCGGTGCCGGGTTTATGGCACGCAACTCCGCGATACGCCAAGGTGACGGCTGTAGGCCAACTTTTGGATGGTTCGCAGGTGCAAATAACCGGTGAGGGATTGCTGGCTCAAGCGCTGCAACACGAGTGTGATCACCTCGACGGCATGGTTTATCTTGACCGGCTTGATCTCGAAGAGCGCCGCCAGGCCATGAAAAACCTACGTGCCACAGAGTGGTTTCTAAAAAACTAGATCAACCCACAAGTTTGCGGTTTGATACTTTAGCCGTTTACCGCAGCCTCAACCGTAGATGGCCCTGAGCCATAAATCTCGTCAACCACGGGTGAGAAGTCATTTAGAACCTGGTTGCGCTTGATTTTAAGTGACGGTGTGAGGTGACCTGACTCTTCGGTTAGTTCGGTTTCGATAATCACGAACTTTCTAATCGACTCGGCCTTCGAAACGGTCTTGTTCACTTCATCAACCGCGCGCTGAACCTCGTTGCGAACAAGTTCGGTCTTGGCGGCCTCGGCCACGCTCATCGATTTGTCACCACCATTATTAGCAAGCCAAATCGGCAGCATTTCGGCGTCGAGTGAAATCAGTGCGGCGATAAAAGGTTTCTTGTCACCGATCACCACGGCCTGCCCGATGAGCGGATTGGCGCGCAGTGGGTCTTCGAGTGGGGCTGGGGCTACGTTCTTGCCACCTGCGGTAACCAATAGTTCTTTCTTGCGACCGGTGATGCTCAAGAAACCGTCGCTGTCGAGCTCACCGATGTCACCTGAGTGGAACCATTCACCGGTGATAGCCTCGGCGGTTGCCTCAGGGTTTCTCCAGTAGCCACGCATGATGTTGTAGCCGCCGAGCAGAATCTCACCGTCTTCGGCGATGGCAACCTTGGTGCCCGGCAGTGCGAATCCGACTTTGCCGATTTTCACTCTGGATGGTCGACCGATGGTTGCCGGAGCGGTAGTTTCGGTGAGTCCGTAGCCCTCTAGAACGGTTAGGCCGATGGCGCGATAGAAGTGACCCAGGCGGCTACCGAGCGGGGCTCCACCTGAGACCGCGTAACGAACCTGACCACCCATAGCAGAGCGAAGCTTTTTGTAGACCAGAGCGTCGAATAGTTTGTGCTTGACTGCTAGGCCCAGTGGAACCTTGCCGGCTTCGTCGGCGATTGACCAGGCCACTGCGGTTTCGGCAGCTGCCCTAAAGATCTTGCCTTTGCCCCCGGCTTCGGCCTTTTGCTCGGCACTGTTGTAAACCTTTTCGAACACGCGTGGAACGGCAAGAAGAAAGTTTGGGTGAAAACTTGCCATGGCTGGAGCCACGTTTTTTGCGTCTGGCTGGTGACCAACCTTGACTCCCGAGTGAATCGCAATCACGGCGATGAATCGGGCAAACACGTGAGCCATTGGCAGGAACAGTAGCGTCGAAGTGCCTTCCCATAGCACCTCAGGCAATTCGATCTGAGCGTTGCGCGAAAGTTCTACAAAGCCTCGGTGCGTTAGCTCGCATCCCTTTGGCTTGCCAGTTGTTCCAGAGGTGTAGATGAGGGTCGCGAGGTCACTGAGTTTTGCCGAGCGACGTCGTGATTCGAGTTGTTCGTCTGATACATCCTTGCCCAGTGCACTCAAATTTTCGATGTCGTTCTGGTCGAAACGCCAAACTGCGCGAACCAACGGGGTGTTGTTCTTGACCTCTTCGTAGCGAGACTGGTGCTCAGCGTTTTCGATCCAAAGTGCGACAGAGTCTGAGTTAGACAGGATCCATTCCATCTGCGCAGGGGCAGAGGTTTCATAGATCGGCACGGATACTGCACCGGCGTACCAGAGCGCAAAGTCAACCAGGCTCCACTCGTAACGGGTGCGCGACATAATCGCAACGGCTTGACCTGGTTGGATGCCTGCAGAGATGAGTCCCTTAGCCAGAGCCTTCACCTGGTTCTCGAATTCGAGTGCCGAGATTGGCATCCATTCGCCCGCATCGTTCTGGGTTGCATAGAGGGCGAGATTTGGAGTTTTCTTGACCCGCTCGACAAGCAGGTCAGTTATGTTGTCTGACTCGTCTGAGGTGACGTGACGCGGAATCTCGTACTCTTGCATGTCGCTCCTAAAGGGTTTAGAAAAATCCTAAGCGTGAAACAGTCAAGAATCACTATGCAGTTGGTAAAGACGCGAGGGCGCGCCACTTTGGTTTGGCTAAACTTGCAGAAACAAACTTCAACCTGATCTGGCTCGAGGACCGAATGTACGCGATTGGCATAGATATTGGCGGCACCAAAATTGCCGGGGCTTTGGTGGCAGCCGATGGTTCGATTATTCGCGACTCTCGCGTACCAACGCCAGCACAAGATTCTGACGCCATTGCTGAGGCAGTCATCGCGCTGGTCAACGAACTCTCTGAAGGAGTATCGGTCGACGGTGTTGGCGTGGCCGCGGCCGGGTTCGTAGACGCCGAACGTTCGAAGATTGTTTATGCACCGAACCTTTCTTGGCGAAACGAGCCATTCAAAGACAAACTTCAGGCCAAGATTTCGGCACCAGTGTTTATCGATAACGATGCCAATGCCGCTGGTTGGGCCGAGTATCGTTTTGGTGCCGGTCGTGGGTTCAAGCACATGGTGATGCTTACCATCGGCACCGGGGTTGGTGGAGCGGTTGTCGTCGATGGTCACCTGCTACGCGGTGGCTTTGGCGTGGCAGCTGAGCTTGGACACATGTCGCTGATTCCAGGTGGTCGTCTCTGCGGTTGTGGTCAGCACGGATGCATAGAGGCCTATGGGTCGGGAACGGCGCTGTTGCGTGCCGCCAAAGAATTAGTTGCTAGTGAAGACCCAAAGGCTGCCCGACTTGCTCAGTTGCAAGAAGAGAACGGTGAGCTAACCGGGGTTCAGGTTTATCAGGCCTTAGTTGAGCGAGACCCGGGCGCTGTCGAGATTCTGGTTGAGCTGGGGCAAGCCCTCGGCCAGACCATCGCAACTCTGTGCGCGGTTCTAGACCCAGAGCTCGTGGTCATCGGTGGTGGAGTAAGTGCCGCCGGAGACCTGCTGCTCGAGCCAATTCGTGAGTCTTACCTCAGGCACTTGCCAGCAGCTGGTTACCGCCCACACCTAAAAATCGTTACTGCTCAGTTTGTAAACGATGCCGGGGTAGTGGGTGCTGCAGACCTAGCCAGACTCGAGTTGGCCAAGCAGTAAACTTGAACTTCAGCCAACACGGTTGGCTAGTTCGGTAAAGCGGGAGATCAAGTGGCGTACTTCATTTTGAAGACTCTGATTCTTGGCCCTTTGCTGCGCCTGATTTTTCGCCCCTGGGTTCGCGGCATGGAGAACATTCCTTCTTCTGGCCCGGTGATTCTCGCCAGCAATCACCTTTCATTCAGCGACTCGATTTTTCTCCCGCTGCAATCTCGTCGGCCAGTAGTGTTCTTGGCGAAATCCGAGTACTTCACCGGCAAGGGAGTTAAGGGGGCGCTTACTCGGTGGTTTTTCAAAGCAACCGGTCAGCTTCCGATCGACCGAAGCGGCGGTAAGGCCTCTGAGGCTTCGTTGAATACCGGGCTCAAAGTTTTGGCGCAGGGCCAGGTTCTGGGAATATACCCAGAGGGAACCCGAAGCCCAGACGGCAGGCTCTACCGTGGCCGCACCGGAATCGCCCGCATGGTTCTCGAGGCAAAGGTGCCGATTTTGCCCGTGGCCATGATTGACACCGAAAAGGTGCAGCCTATTGGCAAGCGTCTACCAAGGGTCAGACGCATCGGCATCATCGTTGGCGAACCGCTTGATTTTTCTCGATTCGACGGAATGGAAGGCGATCGAATCGTTCTTCGTGCAATCACCGACGAGATCATGTATGAGCTTATGAAACTCAGTGGTCAAGAGTATGTCGATGTCTATGCCACGTCAATGAAAAAGCCAAAGCCAACCAGCGCAAGGACAGCAGAATGAATGAACCAGTAGTTGCAGCAGACCCAGCGATCATCGCGGGTCTAGACAACTATGCGAATCTGCCGGCTGCCCAGCAACCTACTTGGCCAGACGCCAACCACCTGAACCTGGTGCGAGCAGAACTAGCCAAACTGCCTCCGCTGGTTTTTGCCGGTGAGGTAGACATTCTTCGCGAACGACTTGCCAGTGCAGCTCAGGGCAAGGCCTTTCTGCTACAGGGCGGCGACTGTGCCGAAACCTTTGCCGATGCAACCGCGGACCGTATTCGTAACCGAGTAAAGACTCTGCTTCAGATGGCAGTGGTGCTCACCTACGGAGCATCGCTACCGGTTATCAAGATGGGCCGCATGGCTGGTCAGTTTGCGAAGCCTCGCTCTTCAAACGATGAGACTCGCGAGGGCGTAACTCTTCCGGCCTACCGAGGCGATGCGGTTAATGGTTACGATTTTTCACTCGAGTCGCGCACAGCTAATCCTGACCGATTGCTAAAGGCCTACAACACCTCGGCTTCTACCTTGAACCTAATCAGGGCTTTTACTCAGGGTGGTTTCGCAGACCTTCGCTCGGTTCACGAGTGGAACCGAGGCTTTACCACCAACCCGGCAAACGTTAGATACGAATCGCTCGCAAAAGAGATCGACCGAGCCATCAAGTTCATGGCTGCCTGCGGTGCAGACTTTGACGCGCTGAAGACCACCGAGTTTTACGTGAGTCACGAGGCGCTGCTGTTCGACTACGAACGACCGTTGACTCGCATCGACTCTAGAACCGGAACTCCTTACGACACCTCGGGGCACTTCATTTGGATCGGTGAACGCACCCGTCAGTTGGATGGCGCTCACGTAGATTTCATGTCGCGCGTCAGAAACCCAATCGGAGTAAAACTTGGGCCGACAACATCCACTAGCGATGTGCTTGACCTGATTGACAAGCTAGACCCAAACCGCGAACCAGGTCGTCTTACTTTCATCAGCCGCATGGGCGCTCCAAAGATTCGTGAAGAACTGCCGAAGCTGGTCGAAGCCGTGCGCGACTCGGGTGCTCAGCCACTCTGGATCACTGACCCAATGCACGGCAACGGCATTACAACCAAGAACGGTTACAAGTCGAGGCGTTTCGATGACGTGATGGATGAAGTGAGCGGGTTCTTCGAGGTGCACCGCGCCTTGGGAACCGTGCCCGGCGGCATCCACGTTGAATTGACTGGCGACGACGTTGCCGAGTGCCTTGGTGGTTCTGAACACATTGATGAGAGCACTCTCGAAGAGCGCTACGAGTCGTTGTGTGACCCGAGGTTAAACCACTCGCAGTCGCTCGAACTTGCCTTCTTGGTCGCCGAAGCTCTAGGAAAGCGCTAAGAAACTATCTCGAAACGATGGTGACGCGATCGCCTCGTCGAATTGTGCTTCCGGCTTTCACCGAAGCCGACTTCACTTTTGCGATTCCCCATTTTGAGCTGAGCTGATTGGTATCGACGGTCACGGTGAGCCCGATAGACTCGAGAGCCGACTTCGCAGCCGCGATGGTTTCACCAACCACCTTTGGCATGACCACCTTGTCGGTGCCCTTGGACACCTTTAGGTTCACAGTTCCAGCCTCGCCCAGCGGTTCGCTCTGCGGCGTCATTGAAATCACCATGCCGGCTGCCACCGTGTCTGAATACTCCAAGCTGATCTCGCCGACAGATAGCCCGGCGGTCGTGAGCAGCCCAACCGCAACTTCTTGCGAGAGGTTTTCAACCACCGGCAGTGGGCCGAGTGACACGTTGATTGTGATTGCCGAACCGATTGGTAACTTTGCCCCGTCGCTGCCGAGGTAATCAAAAACTTGCCCTGCGGGGGCATCGTTGAACCATGCTTCAGCGCCACCGAAGCTAAAACCCGCCTTGGTTATTTCAATGGTCGCTTCGGCAACTCCTAGGCCACTTAGTTTTGGAACGACTTTCAGCTCTGGACCGAGCGACACGTAAATCTTGAGTGGGGCGCCAGAGGCTACCAGCGCTCCGCTACCTGGCTCAGTTCGAGTGACTAACCCTTGCTCGACATCGTTTGAATGTTCGTTCAGAACCTGCACGTTTAGGCCAAGGTTGGTCAGCACGCTTTGTGCCGAAGCCACCGTGCGTCCCTTTAGTTCGGGAAGTGACCGAAGGGCTCCCGGGCCAGCACCAAACCACCATCCGCCACCGGCCGCGAGAGTGAAGACCAGCAGAGTGGTTACAACCCAGCGCCAGAATTTTCCTCCTTGGAACTCTGCGAAAGGCAGTTCTTCACTATTTTCAACTTGGATGCCCACCGGCTCGATGACCTCGGTGAGCAGTTCATCGCCCGAACTCGGCAGCACCTGCGTGGCGGCGTTGTCGATCGCCTTGGTTGGGGCGGTCGTTGCCGGCACAATCACTTCGGTTGCGCCATCGGCAACCAGAGGAGTCTTGCCGCGCTCGGGCCCTAGTTCGGCGCGAACCTTTCGCACAAACTCGAGTAGCTCGCCTGCGTTTGCCGGGCGCAGATCTGGGTCTCGTTCGGTCGACCACAGCACCACCTCGTCGACAGACTCGGGTAGTTCGGCAACGACGGTGCTCGGTGCGGGAACCGTCGAGTTCACGTGCTGCGCGGCAACCGCGGCGGCCACGTCACCTACGTATGGCTGTCGGCCAGTCAGCAGTTCGAACCCGAGGATTCCCACGGCGTAAACGTCGGAACGAGCATCCGCTTGGCCACGTGAGGCTAACTCGGGTGAAAGGTATGCGGCGGTGCCGATTACCGAATCGGTTTCGGTGTGGGCAGAGATCGGGCGGGCTAAGCCGAAATCGCTAAGTTTAATTCGCCCGTCATCAGCGAGCAATACATTTTCGGGTTTGATGTCGCGGTGCAGAATGCCAGCCTGATGCGCTGCCGATAGCCCGGCGAGAACCGATTCGAGCACTCCCAGGGCGCGTTGAGGTGAGAGGGCCCCGAAGTCGCGAATGACTTCGCGCAGCGTTTGGCCGGCAACATATTCCATGACCAAATAGGCGCTGCCCGAGTCGGTGCCTTGGTCAAAAACGTTTACTAAATTTGGGTGAGACAGATTCGCCGCCAGAATAGCCTCTTGGCGAAACTTTGCTATGAAGGTCTCATCTTCGGCCAAGTGCGGGTGAATAACCTTGAGAGCAACCTGACGCTTTAGTCTCAGATCTTCGGCGAGATACACACGGGCCATGCCACCGGTGGCGAGCGAGCGAATGATGCGATATCGCCCGTCTAGGATTCGATCTTGGTTTTGGCTTAGGTTCATGTTCTTCTCGTTTAGACCAATATCGTGCCACGCCAGAACAACTATTCCTAACAGGTGCGCAGGTGTGGCAATCTTGAAGGGTGAATGATGCCTTTGCTGATTTAGAAGTTATGTCTTTCGAAGACGCCGCCGACCTATTGGGAGTTTCGGTGGGCAAAATTCGGCGGTACGTCGAAGACCACACTCTGATTGAGGTCAAAGTCGACGGCAAGAAACAGATTCCGGTTGCAGCGATACAAGATGGGCAACCGCTGCACAGCCTGCGCGGAACCGTCATGATGTTGATTGACTGCGGATTGAACATCCAAGATGCCGTCGAATGGCTCTTTACCGAAAACGAAGACCTAACTGAACACGGTGGAACCCCGATGAAGGCTCTGACCGCGGGTCACAAATCGCCCGTTCGTAGGGCCGCCCAATTTTTAGCTCAGTAAAAATAGCTCAGTAACTTTAGCGAAATAGCCCTATCTCAGTGGCTTTAGCTCTGGCGGTTAATTACTCGAACGGCCAGTTCGCGCAGTTGCAGCATTGCGGTGGGGTCGAGTTTCAACTGATCTAAAGCGAGCAGTGACTCGTTGGCCAGTTCTTCGATCATCGCTTCGGTTTTGGCAAGCGCTCCAGAACCCTTGATGGTCTGCTGCAAGAAACTAATCTGTTCGGCATCAAGTTCACGGGTGGTGAGCAGCTCGTCAAAAATCTTGCCGACCGTTGGTGTCAGCGACTCTCGCGTCAAGCCGACCAAGACAGTTCGTTTTCCTTCGCGAAGGTCATCGCCAGCCGGTTTACCGGTAACCGCTGGGTCACCAAAAACTCCGAGGATGTCGTCGCGTAGTTGAAAGGCCATTCCAAGAGGAATGCCGAAAGCAGACAATCCGCGTAAGACCGCTGGGTCTGCACCGGCAAAAGCTGCACCGATTAGCAGGGGAGCCTCGATGCTATATTTCGCTGTCTTGTAAAGAATCACTCGATTGGCTCGACCGACGGCTTCATCTACGGCGCGGGTTGGTGCCGCGTTCTCTTCTAGAACGTCGAGGTACTGCCCAGCCATGACCTCAATGCGCATTTTTGAAAATTCGTTGCGACAGGCTTCTTCAATCACTGAATTTGGTGATTTGAGCAGTGCGTTGCCAAAAATTTCACTGCTCCAGGCGAGCATGAGGTCGCCGACAAGAACCGAGCCGGCCTGGCCGAATCTCTCTGGGCTACCGGCCCAGCCATGCTGCTGATGCATGGCCTCGAAGCGTTTATGAACCGCCGGAACACCGCGACGTGTGTCTGATTGGTCTAAAAGGTCGTCGTGAACGAGAGCGGCGCCATGGAACATCTCGAGTGCGGCGCAAATGCCCACCATTGCTTCGGTTGATCTTGCCCGCGATGCCGAATCCTGGTTCGTCGCCGAAACGTCGAGTGCCGCGACCCATGCCCAGTAACAGAAGAGCGCTCTAAAGCGCTTGCCACCGGCGAGAAGTTCTTTGGTGTAGTCGAGTAGCACGCTGAGATCTTCAGAGATCGTTGCAAACTCGGTCTTTCGGGTAGAGCAAAAGCCGTCTAGCTCGCGTTGGACTAGATCTAGAAGCACCTTGGTTTCACTCACGGGAATAGCCTAATGTGCTAGCTGGTCATAGACTTTGAACAGATTCGCATTACCTATCGGAGGCTGTCATGGGCTTATCAGAGCGCGAGCAAAGAGTTCTTGAAGAACTTGAACGCGGCCTCTACGCCGATGATGCCAAGTTCGCCACCAAAGTTAGCAACGGTCCAAGTAACTCTGCCGCAAAGGTTGTCGGTGGCGCACTTCTCGGTGTCGTGGGAATCTCAGTTCTCGTGTTCGCGGTCATCAGCCAGGTAACGCTGTTCGGCGTGGTCGGGTTTGCGCTGATGCTGGGTGGAGTTCTGATTGCCACATCGAGCAACGGTCGAGTCGACAAGCCAAAAGTGACCAAGCGAGGCGGAACGAGTCGTCCGGTAAGCCCAGGTGCAGCCAAGGATGCACCAAAGGGCAACTTTTTCGAAGATCGTTGGAACAAGCGCATGGATGAATAGCCACAGGAGCTAAGCCATAAAACTCAAGGAGCCTTCGGGCTCCTTTTCTTTTTGCTTGACATACTTTTAAACTCGGCTCTAATGTTCAATTTCACTCCACTTTGCACCACCACTCAATAAGCCCGAATATTGGGCATTGTTACCCAATTGAAATCGAAATAAAAACCGAAAATTGGGCGATTGTGGGGAATAAGTGGAGTAAAGTGGTGCAAAGTGCATGTAAAGGGAACAGAAAGGAGGGTCGGCATGTTTTCAGGAACCTTCGAGCCAAAGCTCGACGAAAAAGGTCGCATGATTTTGCCGGCCAAACTCCGTGACCTCTTTCAAGGTGGCCTTTATGTGACCAAGGGGCAAGAGGGGTGCCTCTATGTGTACACCGCGGCTTATTTCATCGAACTCGTAGAGAACATCGATGCCGCGGCGCTAACCAACGCATCTCAACGCTCCTACCTGCGTTTATTTCTTGCCGGAGCGGCTAACGAACTTCCTGACCGTCAAGGTCGCATCAGCATCAACCCTGCGCTGCGCAAGTATGCCGGACTGAGTAAAGACCTGACCCTTATTGGTGTTCGCAGTCACCTAGAAATCTGGGACACCGCTGCCTGGAACAAGTACCAAGAGGCCGAAGAGGCCGCCTTCTCTAGCCGTGACGGGGAGGTGATTCCGGGAATCTTCTAGCCCATCCGCTAGATCTTCAACCGTCCAAGCCGAACTGACTTCCCTGCAGGTCGGATCACGGTTGAGGTTCTAGAAGATGGGTCAGATGTATCGGACAACTTATGCAGATCGCCGACCTACACGAACCAGTGATGCTAGAGCGTTGCATCGAGCTACTTGCACCCGCGCTCGAGTCTGGCAAGGCCATCCTGATTGATTGCACTCTCGGGCTCGGCGGGCACACCGAAAGTTTCTTGACCAGATTTCCGCAGTTGCACGTGATCGGCCTCGACCGTGACCCGAATGCACTCAAACTAGCAAAAGAGCGCCTCGAGCCTTTTGGTGAGCGGGTCACCTTCGTGCACGTGGTTTACGACCAGATCGAGCAAACCTTGGCCGAACTTGGCGTCAAAGAGGTGGATGCGATTCTGATGGACCTCGGAGTCTCATCGATGCAGCTCGACGAACGTGACCGTGGTTTCGCGTATTCGTACCCGGCACCCCTCGACATGCGTATGGACAATTCGCAGGGCGTTACCGCAGCCGACGTTGTGAACAGCTATGACGAAGCGGATCTTGCCCGAATCTTCAAAGAATACGGAGAAGAGCGGTTCGCTCGTCAGATTGCTCGTGCCATCGTTGTTGCCCGCAAAGATGATGCATTCACCACTAGCACCCAACTTGCCGGCCTGATCGCCAAGGTTGTTCCATTCATTCCAGGTAAAAGCAGTGGTCACCCAGCCAAGCGCGTTTTTCAGGCTCTTCGCATTGAAGTTAACGGCGAACTGGATGCTCTAACTGAGGCCATTCCGCAAGCTCTCGATGCACTTCGTGTCGGAGGTCGAATTTTGGTTCTTGCCTACCAGTCGCTCGAAGACCGCATCGTCAAGCGCGCGCTAACCGCAGGTTCGGTTTCTTCGGCTCCCGTAGACATGCCGGTCGAACTTCCCGAGCATGCACCAACCCTTCGTTTGGTTGTGCGCGGTGCAGAGCAGGCCGACGAAAAAGAGATTTCAGCAAACCCAAGATCAGCCTCGGTTCGACTACGTGCGGCCGAGAAAATTAGGCAGGCAGCATGAGCACCCTCAGAGTAGCGGGTCTTCGTAGACCAAAGGCTAAACGTAGTTTCGCACTACCCGATTTGCGCAGTGGCAAGATCGCCGTACCGGCAATCGTGGTACTCGGCCTGGTCGGTATTCAGCTGGTTCAACTGCTCATTGGTGTTTTCATCAGCCAGGGTGCTTATGAGCTTGCTCAACTAAAGGCATACAAGCACGAACTTGGCACCACGAGTGAGATTCTCAAGGCCGAAGTTGATTCACTCGCTTCGCAGCAGAACCTAGCCAATGCGGCTCAGGGCCTTGGCATGGTTGCCAACTCAAACCCGGTTTTTTTGAGCGTCTCTAACGAAAAAGTTATCGGCAAGCCAACGGCCGCCCGCGCTAACAACTCAGACAAGGTGGCTCGCAACCTTGTTCCGAACAGCGTTTTGGTGAGCACCACCGATCTGCAGGCAATCAAAGCCGCTCAAGCAGCAGCGAAGGCGTCTGCCAAGGCAGCCGCAGCCGCGAAAGCGAAAACCTCGCAGGTTAGTGCCGTGAAGGATGTCGCTAAGTCGCAAACTTCAGCTGGTCAAGTAGCGTCTTCAGGTGAGGGACTTCTAGCCTCACCTACCAACTAAAGCGCGAGAAGAGGGCTAAATGAGCTACATGCAGCCCGGCAACCCTGCCAAACGCCTACGCGCCTTCATGGCGATTGTGATGGTTGTCGTTCTCGCCTTCACCTGGAAACTTGTTGAGTTTCAGGTGGTTCGCGCTGATGAAATCAACAAGATTTCAAAAGAAAAGCGTTCGGTTACCCGCACCCTGCCCGCGCTGCGAGGTTCTATCGAAGATCAGAGCGGCAACGTGTTGGCCCGAAGCGTCTACCGCTACGACATCAATGCCGCTCCCGTAAACGTGGCACCAATCATGCGCAAGGTTTCTGGCACCTCGGTTGAGATCACCGTTGACCAACAGGCTCTCGAGCTGGCGAGCATCCTGAGCATGACGAAAGAAGAAGTCTTAGCCAAGATCACCGGCAAATCGAACTATGCAAACTTGGCCAAGAACGTCGATTCGTCGGTTTACAGTCAGCTCAAAGAGCTGGGCATTCCTTGGATCTACTTTGACCAAAAGCTCGCACGCGTGTATCCGAGTGGCGCGGTGGCTGGCAACCTTCTTGGCTTTGTTGGCGTCGACGGCGAACCTCTTGCCGGTATCGAACGTCAATACAACTCGTGCCTGGCCGGTGTCGATGGTCAAGAGAGTTTTGAGCGCGGTGCCACCGACGGTATTCGAATTCCTAACAGCGCCGTGGTTGCACAAAAGGCTCGAAATGGCTCGGATGTTGTGCTCACGATCGATTCAGATCTGCAGTATTACGCCCAGCAGGTACTCACCAACACGGTGAGCAAGTTGCGCGCCGACTGGGCGAGTGCCGTGGTGGTTGAGGTAAAGACAGGGAACATTCTGGCAGCCGCCGAGGCTCCGAGCGTTGACCCAAATGCGCCTGGCAAATCGAATGCCGCCGACCGCGGTTCACGAATCTTCCAGACCACCTTTGAGCCTGGCTCGACCATGAAGACCGTTACCGCGGCTACCGTGCTTGACCAGGGCGAGGCGACTCCAGAGTCAAAGATCAAGGCGCCGTATCGCTTTCACCTGCCTTGGGGTCAAGACATCACCGACAGTCACTTTCACGAGACGCAAAAGCTCACCCTCACTGGTGTGCTTCGCGATTCGTCGAACACCGGAATCATTCAGTTCGGCGCTCGAGTCGACACCAAGACCCGCTTCGATTACTTCAAAAAGTTCGGCGTTGGCGAAAAAACCGACGTGCGCTTTGAGGGTGAATCTGCTGGTCTTCTAGCTAACTGGCAAGACTGGGACAAAATGACCGACAAAACTTCGATGTTTGGTCAGGGTGTCGCCGTGACTCCGATTCAAACAGCGTTTTTCTACCAAGCGATCGCTAACGGTGGCGTTCGTCTGCAGCCTCGTTTGGTGGCCGGATGTCGAGACGCGAACGGCAATCTCGTGGCAACTCCGGTCAAGCCGGGTGTTCAGGCCGTGAGTGCGACAACCGCCCGCTCGACCATCGACATGCTTGAAAAAGTCGTTGAAGAGGGTGGAATCGGTCGTACCGCCGATGTTCCGGGCTACCGCGTGGCAGGCAAGTCAGGTACCGCGCAGATCAAAGACGGCGCCGGCTATGGAACCCGCTATGCCATCTCATTCATCGGCATGGCCCCTGCAGAAGACCCTCAATATGTCGTTGCGGTTACCGTTTACAAACCTCGCACGGTGAGCAACTCGATCGGCGCCACGCCTCCATTCAGGAGCATCATGGAGCAGGTGTTGTTGAATTACCGTGTGCCACCTGCAACCACCAAGTCAAAGAAGATCGATACCGAGTGGTAGATCAAAAGGAATCAATTCCTCCGATTTTGAGGCCCGACAACGTTGTCGCCGTGCCCCTTGAACGAATCGTCGAACGATTCGAACTCAAGTGGTTCTCTGAGCCGTCTCAGATCTCGGTAACCGGTATTTCGATGAACACCGCCGATCTTCGCGTGGGCGACCTCTTTGTGGCCATGCCCGGTATGAAAACTCACGGTGCCAACTTTGCCCTAAAGGCCAAAGAGGCCGGTGCAGTAGCGATCGTCACCGACAGTGAAGGTTCGAAACTGCTGGGCAACATCGGTTTGCCGGTGCTGCTGCTCGAGCATCCACGTAGGTCACTCGGCGCACTGGCTGCTTTCGTCTATGGCAATTTGCCGGGCACAATGCCCAAACTTTTTGCCACCACCGGCACCAACGGCAAGACCTCGACCAGTTACCTGCTCGAGGCAATGCTTCGTCAACTCGGCGAAACCACGGGTCTCACCTCGACCGCCGAACGCCACATCGCGGGTGAGGTGATTGTGAGCCGTCTGACCACCCCCGAGAGTCCAGAGATGAATGCGCTTCTGGCCCGCATGAAAGAAAAGGGTGTCACGGCTGCCGTGCTTGAGGTTTCGGCGCAGGCTCTGACCCAGTTGCGAGTCGACGGGATTCATTTTGACGTCGCTGCCTTCACCAACTTGAGCCACGACCACCTTGACGACTACGGCGACATGGAAACCTACTTCAAGGCCAAGCTCGATCTATTCACTTCGGGCCGAGCAGACCGAGCAGTGGTTTGTCTTGACAGCCCCTATGGCGAGCGTGTTGCCCAGACTGCCAACATTCCAGTGGTCACCATCGCTTCAGACCCTAATGTCGCTGCCGACTACCGAGTGCAAATCATCGACGAACAACCCACGCACACCGAATTCAGAGTGTCGGGGCCACACGGTGAGCTGGTTACCCGAGTGCCGATAATCGGCGCCCACATGGCTGCCAACGCAGGGCTCGCCATAGTCATGCTCGTTGAAGCCGGATTCGAGTGGAGCCGCATAGCGGCCGCGCTTGCCGACGGAGTCGACGCTTATTTGCCCGGTCGCACCGAACGCGTCACCGGAGCCACTGGTCCAGATGTCTACGTCGACTTTGGTCACAGCCCAGATGCGTTTTTGAACACCTTGGCGGCTGTTCGCAAGGTCACCAAGGGGCGGGTCTTCATGGTTTTCGGTGCCGACGGTGACCGCGACGCCAGTAAGAGACCGGCGATGGCGAAGGTTTCGGCAGAGGGCTGCGACGTGTTGGTGATCACCGATCACCACCCAAGATTTGAAGATCCGGCATCGATTCGAAAAACGCTAGTGGATGCCGCGCGCGAAGCAAGACCAGAACTCGAGCTCTACGAGGTGAGCCCTCCAGAGGCTGCCATTCGCAAGGCCGTTAGCCTTGCCAAGCCCGGCGATGCGATTTTATGGGCTGGCCCTGGGCACCAGGACTACCGTGACATTCGCGGGGTAAGAACCGTTTATTCCGCTCGCCAAGAGGCCAGGGCAGCGTTGGCAGAAAACGGTTGGTCATGATTTCAATTTCGGTAGCAGAAATCGCCGCAGCCGTTGGGGGAGCCGTAATAGGTGACCCCGACGCAAGGGTTACCTCGGGTGTAGAAATCGATTCGCGTCTAATCAAGCCCGGCTTTCTATTCGTGGCCAAGCCGGGCGAGGTTACCGACGGTCATAACTTTGCCGATGCAGCGATTGCCGAAGGCGCCGTGGCACTCATGGTTCAGCGTGAGTTGGCAGTCGATAAACCGCAGATCCTGGTTGACGATGTGGTGGTTGCTTTGGGCAAGCTAGCCAAGCACGTGCTGCAAACTCTGCGTGAAACATCCGAGCTCACCGTGATTGGTGTTACCGGCTCTAATGGCAAAACCTCTACCAAGAACATGCTTCGAGCAGCCCTAAGCCCGTTCGGCGAAACCATCGCACCTCGCGAGTCATTCAACAACGAGGTGGGAGCGCCGCTTTCGATGCTGCTTGCCTCTGCAACGACGCGGTTTTTAGTGGTTGAGCTTGGGGCGGGCGGTATCGGCAGCATCGATTACCTTGCCGACATGTGCAAACCAGATGTCGGCGTTGAGCTAAAAGTTGGTCTGGCTCACGTCGGTGAGTTTGGCGGAATCGAAGTTACAGCCAAGATCAAGGCCGAACTGATTAGGCACATTCGCCCCGGTGGAACGCTGATTTACAACGCGGATGATTCTTACTGCAGTGCGATGGCTGCTGGGTTCGAAGGTCGAACCATCGGGTTCGGAACTTCAGACACCGACTACCGAGCCCACGGTCACCGGCTCAGCCTCGAGGGAACATCGGCAACCGTCGAATATTCCGATGGCGAGCAACAAGAGCTCACCCTGCGCATTCTCGGTGAGCACCAGATCATGAACGCATTAGCCACCATCGCCGTTTGCGACAGTCTTGGCCTGGATCGATCCAAGGTTCGCAAGGCCTTGAGCGAACTGCCCTTGGCAGAGCGTTGGAGAATGCAACTCGAAAACTTAGACGGCGTTGCGATAATCAACGACGCCTATAACGCGAGCCCAGATTCAACCAAGGCGGCCCTTCAAACACTGGCCATTTTGGGGCGTGAGACCGGCCGACGCACCATCGCTATCTTGGGAGAAATGGCCGAACTCGGCAAGTTTTCGGCCGAGGAGCACGACGCCATCGGCCGCATCGTGGTTCGCCTCAACATCGACCAACTGGTCGTTGTCGGCGAAAAGGCAAAACTCATTCACATGGGAGCAAGTCAAGAGGGGTCTTGGGACGGCGAATCTAAATTCTTCGAGTCGATTGACGAGGCTTTAGAGGCTGTTCGTGGAATGCTTGTCAGTGGCGACATAGTGCTGGTCAAGTCATCTAAGTCAGCCAATCTTCGACACTTAGGTGATGCCTTGATGGGAGCGAACCAGTGAGAGCCATTCTCGTCGCCGGCGGACTCGGCATGTTTTTCACCCTGTTTGCAACCCCAGCTTTCATTTGGTTATTCAAGAAACTTCAATGGGGTCAATTCATTCGTGACGACGGTCCACAGACGCATCACACCAAGCGTGGAACCCCGACCATGGGTGGAATCGTCATTATAAGCGGTGCCCTAATTGGCTATTTTGTTGCCAAAGCGGTCAACTTTGAGGTGCCGAGCATTTCTGCGCTTCTCGCTTTGTTCATGATGGTGGGCTTAGGTCTCGTCGGCTTTGTTGACGATTACATCAAGACTCACAAACAGCGCAGCCTCGGTCTCACTGGCTGGGCCAAGATGGCTGGAATGCTGGTCGTTTCGCTTATCTTCACCTACTTTGCACTTCGCCAGCCTGATGACAATCTTGTGCTTCCGGCCTCACACAACATCTCAATTTTTAGAGACACCGATTTCTCATTTCTTGAGGTGTTCGGCGGAACCGTTGGCAGCATCATCTTGGCCATCTGGATCTACCTACTGGTAGCTGGCACCTCAAACGGTGTGAACATCGCTGACGGTCTTGACGGACTGGCTACCGGCGCAAGCATCATGGCCATCGGTTCTTATGTACTGGTTGGTTTCTGGCAGTTCAACCAGAGCTGTAGCCAGGTGGTAGACAATCTTTCAAACTGCTACACGGTTCGTGACCCGCTAGATCTTGCAGTAGTTGCCTCTGCAGTGGTCGGCTCGTTGATCGGATTCTTGTGGTGGAACACCTCACCCGCTCAAATCTTCATGGGCGACACCGGTTCGCTGAGCCTCGGCGGTGTGCTCGCGGCGCTGGCAATCCTGACGCGCACCGAACTTTTGCTGCTTCTAGTCGGTGGACTGTTCGTGATTGTGACCGGCTCGGTCATCATTCAGCGCGCGTTCTTCAAGTTGACCAAGTGGACCACGGGTACCGGCCGTCGGGTATTTCTGATGAGCCCGCTTCACCACCATTTCGAACTCAAGGGATGGGCGCAAATAACCATCGTGATTCGTTTCTGGATTGTCAGTGGTCTCTGCGTTCTGCTTGGCATCGGCCTGTTCTACATCGAGTGGACCTACGGATAACCAAATGGCCAGCCTCGAACATTTGACTAGCTGGCACTCAGATTGGAGGCAGCTGCGCGTAGCCGTTGTTGGTTTGGGTGTCACCGGATTCTCGGTTGCAGACACACTTGCCGAGCTTGGCTGCCAGGTTCTTGTGATCGCCGAAAAGGCCGAGCCCGAATATCTAGACATTCTCGACGTGCTAGGTGTTGCCCACATGACTGGCGACGCGGCGCGCGACGTTCCTGTAGAACTAGTCGAGTTTGACCCACAACTGGTGGTCACCTCGCCCGGAGTTCGGCCCGATTCACCTCTGATTTCGTGGGCGAGCGGCGCGGGCATCCCCGTTTGGGTTGACATCGACCTGGCGTGGAGACTTCGTGACAAGACCGAACACGTTGCCAAGTGGGTGACCATCACCGGAACAAACGGCAAAACCACAACGACTCAGTTGACGGCGAGGATGCTCGCCGCTGGCGGCAATCGAGTGGCAGCCTGTGGCAACATCGGTGTGCCGATTCTCGACTGCATTCGAGACCCTCAGGGTTTTGACTATCTCGTAGTCGAGCTATCTAGCTTTCAGCTGCACTATGTGCAGAGCATTTCACCCGAGGCATCGGCGCTTCTGAACATCGACCACGATCACATCGATTGGCACGGGAGCTTTGAGGCCTATGCCGCGACCAAGGGCAAGATTTACGAGAACACCCGAGTGGCTGCGGTCTACAACCGAGCCGATGCCCGAACCCGCGAGCTGCTCGAAAATGCCGATGTAGTCGAGGGTGCACGCGCCATTGGCTTCACGGTCGGAGTTCCTGGTCCGAGCGATGTCGGGTACAGCGAAGACATTCTCTGCGACCGGGCTTTTCTTGAGAATCGACACAATGAGGCGCTCGAGATCGCCACATTCGAAGACATTTCTGAAATAGGCGTGCTCACCCCACACCTGCTTGCCAATGTTGCAGCGGCAACTGCCTTGGCTCGAGCCTGTGGGGTCTCGCCTAATGAGGTTCGCGCCGCGATTCGAGATTTCACACTCGATAAACACCGCATCGAGTTGGTTGCAGTGCACGACGGAGTCTCATGGATCGATGATTCGAAAGCAACCAATCCACATGCAACCTCGGCTTCGCTCGAATCTTTCGATAGCGTGGTTTGGATTGTCGGGGGGCTTTTGAAGGGTGTAGACATCGCGCCCCTGGTTGCAGCGCACGCCAAACGCTTGAGCGGTGCAGTGGTTATCGGTGCGGAACGCCAAGAGGTGCTCGATGCTCTTTCGGCAAATGCCATTGACGTGCCGGTGATCGAGATTTCGGTAGATGACAACTCACAGGTTATGACGCAGGCGGTTCTCGCAGCCTCAAACCTTGCAACCAAGGGTGACACCGTTCTTTTGGCGCCGTCATCGGCATCAATGGACCAGTTCAAAGACTACGCAGACCGCGGCAGCCAGTTCGCCGCGGCAGTGCGCGCACTAATCGGGGAGAAATAATGGCCGTGAAATCGAAGTCCAAGGCAAAGCAAACTCGGTCGACAAACTCCGCACCAAATCTTGGCCAACTTAGCCTTGCCGCCCAAGACTGGTTCGGTCGCGTCTTCAAGGCTCAGTCAAGAGAGTTTTACCAGCTGCTCTCGTTGATCGTCTTCTTGACCGGCTTCGGTTTGGTCATGGTCTTGTCGGCCTCATTTGTTGACGCGCTCAAAGACGGCGAAAACGGCTTTTCAATCTTCTTCAAGCAAGCGCTCTCGGCGATCATCGGGTTGTTTTTGCTGGCCTTCATCAGCACTCTTCGCATGAATAGTGTGCGCAACCTAATTGGGCCGATTCTCGGCATCGGCGCGATTGCGCAACTGTTGGTGCTCTTCACTTCGTTTGGTGCCTCGGGTAACGGAAACCGCAACTGGTTGAACCTCGGTGGGTTCTCGATTCAGCCCTCGGAGTTTTTGAAGATCGCCATGATTTTGTTCACCGCACAGTTGCTTCACCAGCGCGAGGGTGAGTTTGACGATGTCAAGCGAGTCTGGCGCAAGGCCCTGATCAACGGTGGAATCGTCATGGCCCTGGTTCTGGTCGGAAGCGACGTTGGAACCGTAATCGTCATGTCGGCCATTTTGATCGGAATGCTCGTGCTGGCGGGTATGCCGCGAAAGTTCATCACCTACATAACCGGTGCCGCCCTGATCGCCGTGCCTTTGATTATGATGAGCAGTGCTTCTCGCCGTGGTCGCATTCTCGCGTGGCTCGACCCGAGTGCTCCAGATCCAAACGGCTACACCTGGCAGTCGACACATGGCGTATGGGCCTTCGCCTCTGGCGGCATCACCGGCGTCGGATTGGGCCAGTCGAAGCTCAAGTGGTCTTGGATACCTGAGGCCGAGAACGACTTTATCTTCGCGATCATCGGCGAAGAAATGGGTTTGATCGGCGCGTTGGTAGTCGTCATCCTTTTCGTGGCCACGGCAATGGTGATGATTCGCATCGCCGCCAAGTGCAACAACCTCTACGCGCGCATGGTGGTGCTCGGGGTGATGCTCTGGATCACTGTGCAGGCCTTGATCAACGTCGCTGTAGTGCTCACGCTGCTACCGGTGCTGGGTGTTCCTCTGCCGCTAATTTCGCAGGGTGGTTCATCGATCATCGCGATTCTGGCCGCTTTGGGTATCGTGCTCGGCATCGAACGTGAAAATCATCTGGCTCCGATGCGTGCATCAAAGGCTCGTCGATGACTAACTACCTACTAGCCGGTGGTGGCACCGCCGGACATGTGAACCCACTTCTGGCTCTTGCCGAGTACATTCGCGAAACCGAGCCAAGTGCGAACATCGTGGCGCTCGGTACAACCGAGGGTCTTGAGGCTCGTCTGGTACCCGAGCGCGGTTTTGCACTCGAATTCGTCGAACGCCTGCCGTTTCCGCGCAAGCCCAATGGCTATGCGCTGAGTTTTCCGGTCAAATTTCTGAAGTCGGTCAAGCTGGTTGAGCGTTTGATCGCGCAACACCAGATCGACGTAGTGATTGGCTTTGGTGGTTACGCAAGCGCCCCTGCCTATGAAGCGGCTCGCAATACCAAGACGCCACTGGTGATACACGAGGCGAACGCACTGCCGGGCATGGCCAATCGCAGGGCTTCGAAATATGCGAATGCTGTCGCGGTGGCTTTCGAGTCTGCGTTGAAAATGAAAAACGCGGTCTTCACCGGAATGCCGCTGCGTCGAGAAATTGAGGCACTAACCGCCGGTTCAAAAAAGAAGGCGGCTCGTTCACACTTTGGATTGGATGTTGACACTCCAACCTTGCTCGTTACCGGCGGTTCGCTCGGCGCCAAACGCATCAATGACGCAATCGCTGCCGCCAAAACTTCGCTAATTGCAGCTGGTATTCAGGTGTTGCACATCGCCGGTTCCCGCAGTGACCTAGAGCCCGAAACCGACCGCATCTATCACCGCATCGGTTACTGTGACCAAATGCATCTGGCAATCGCAGCCGCAGATTTTGCCGTGTCTCGGGCCGGAGCATCCACTGTTTCTGAGTTCACCGCCGTTGGTTTGCCAGCCGTTTATGTGCCGTATGCGGTGGGTAACGGCGAGCAAGAACTAAACGCCAAATCGGTTGTCGCCGCCGGTGGTGGCGTTTTGGTCAAGGACTCAGAGTTTGATGTTGAGTTCATTCAGAGTCAGCTGATTCCGATGATCTCGAACGCTAAGAACATGATCAAAATGACTGCCGCCGCAAAATCGGTCGGCGTTACCGATGGCACCAAACGTTTGTTTGATGTCGTTCAAAGCGTGTTGACCGCAGACAAAGCCTGACCCTGCCCTAATCTTCAAGAGATAACCATGATTAAGCCCGATTTCACGCAGCCAGTACCAGCCGACCTAGGTGTGGTGCACTTTATTGGCATAGGCGGATCAGGAATGAGCGGCATCGCCCGAATTCTCATCGGCATGGGGCACAAAGTAACCGGCAGCGACCTGCGCGACACCTCGAATGTCGCCGCTCTGCGCGAGCTTGGTGCCGAGATTCACATCGGGCACGACGCAAATCACCTCGGCAATCCAGACACGGTTGTGGTCACCTCGGCACTTTGGCCGACGAACCCCGAGTATCTGCTGGCTAAAGAGCGCGGCATCCCGGTTATTCACCGATCTCAGGCGCTGGCCTACCTCACCACCAAAAAACGTTTGGTTGCCGTTGCTGGAGCCCATGGCAAAACCACCAGCACCGGCATGATCATTACCGCGTTGCTCGAAATGGGGGTTGACCCATCGTTCGTGAACGGTGGAGTGATCGCGGCTCTGGGTGCTTCTTCGGCAGCCGGCAAAGACAACTTGTTCGTGATCGAAGCCGATGAGTCAGACGGTTCGTTCCTGCACTACGAGACGGCGATTGCGCTGATCACCAACGTTGATCCCGATCACCTCGACCACTACGGAAGCCTCGAGGCCTTCGAGCAAGAGTTCGCCAAGTTCGCCAGCGGCGCGAGTGAGTTCGTGGCCATCAGCGCAGATGACCCGGGCGCCGTTCGGGTGAGTCGCCTGCTCGGTGACAAGAACCAAATCACCTTCGGTCAAACCGAGGGTGCGGATGTCTGGCTTAGCTCTGTCGACGCGAGCGGCGCACAAGTGCGGTTTACGGTTTCGGTTGACTCAAAATCGCTAGGCGCTCAGTTGCGAGTGCCTGGGCTACACAACGCCATCAATGCATCGGGAGCACTGGCCGTTCTGGTCGGTCTTGGCTTCGACGCCGAAATCTCGCTGCGTGCCATTGAAACTTTTGGCGGAACCGAACGTCGTTTCGAGCTTCACGGCGACCGCAGGGGAGTCAAGGTTTATGACGACTTCGCCCATCACCCAACCGAGGTGGCAGCCGCTCTTGCCGCTGCGCGCGCGGTTGTCGGTGATGGCAAATTGATTACCGTCTTTCAACCACACCTTTACTCGCGCACCAGACTGATGCACCGAGAGTTTGCCAAGGCTCTCAGTGTTAGCGACCAGGTGGTCGTGCTAGACATTTATGCCGCCCGAGAAGATCCAGAACCCGGCGTCACCGGTGCATTGGTGAGCGACAGTTTCGACGATCAGTCGAAGGTGCACTACGTGCCGCTGTGGGACGACGCCCCAGCGGTGGCCGCCTCGCTCGCGCAGGAGGGTGACTTCATCATCACGATGGGCTGCGGAGACGTTTATCGCATGGTTCCCGCCTTGCTGAGCGCCCTGGAGAAATAGTTTGAAACGCCCGCCATCTAGAGCCGAACGGCCTGGACGCGCCACCCCGACGCAGCCGCTGAAGCCAACCACGGGGCCGGTTGCACCAAAGCCGAAAACGGCCAAGCTGGTTGTGAACAAGGATGCTCGCCGCAGTCTGCGTGCCGAAAAAGTTCGTTCGGCCACAGTGGTCAAGGTTGCCAAAAAGCAGCAAAAAGCCATTAGATCCAAGCGCCGCAGCGACTCGAACGTGTCGATGGTGAAAATCGCTTGGCGTTGGGCCGCAGTAGGGTCTTTCGTGATTTTGGTGTCACTCGTTCTGGCCGCGGTGTTCTCTCCGATGCTGGCAATCGAGCGCCTATCGATTAGAGGCGAGAAATTGGTTTCAGAGAAAGAGATCAAAGCTGCGCTCAAAGACCAAATCGGCAAGCCATTGCCTCAGGTCAGCGAAGACGAGGTTGCGAAGGCCCTAAAGCGGTTTCCACTGATCGAGTCATTTTCACTAATCAGCGCTCCACCGAAGACTCTCATCGTCAAGGTCACCGAGAGAACTCCTATCGCAATCGTTTGGGTCGATGGTTACGGCTACGCCTACTTCGACCCAGCCGGCGTTCGCGTTGGTCGTGCCGAAAACCGCTCGAAACTACCTACTCTCGAGATTTCGGGAACTCCAGGCAAGAGCCCGAGTTTCAAGGCCGGCATCGAGGTTCTGCTCGCTCTACCTCTCGAACTTCTTCCTCGAATCGCCACGGTGAGCGCCAAGAGCAAAGATGACGTGAGCTTCACTCTGCGCGGTTACGCTGGCCAAAAGGTAATCTGGGGCGACTCATCTCAAGCCGTTTTGAAATCTAAGGTGCTCTCGGCACTGCTGAAGAATCAGTCGAAAAACGATCGAGTCACCTATGACGTTTCTTCTCCGCAAACCCCCGTTGTTCGCTACTAAACATTCCTAGTTAGACACGCCCGACCGCCTGCGACGGTTTGCCCCATTCTTCATCTACTTTTTTGGCGCGGACAGTAAAACAGGGAAGCACCTAAGGCTCAGCAAGAGGTTTAAGGTTTCCCGACCGCAGGATTTCGGAAGGGTCACCATGGCAAGCCTTAGCAATAACTACCTTGCAGTCATCAAAGTCGTCGGAGTCGGCGGCGGTGGTGTCAACGCCATCAATCGCATGGTTGAGGCTGGCCTTCGAGGTGTCGAGTTCATCGCCATCAACACCGACTCTCAAGCTCTGCTTCTGAGCCCAGCCGACGTAAAGATCGACATCGGTCGCGAACTTACTCGCGGCCTCGGTGCTGGTGCCGACCCAGAAATTGGCCGCCGTGCGGCCGAAGACCACGCCGACGAGATCGAAGCCGTGCTTCGCGGAGCCGACATGGTCTTCGTAACCGCAGGTGAAGGCGGCGGAACCGGAACCGGTGCAGCTCCAGTTGTTGCTCGAATCGCGAAGCAGACCGGCGCTCTAACGGTTGGTGTGGTCACCCGTCCGTTCAACTTTGAAGGTGCCCGTCGTGCCGACCAGGCCAACGCCGGTATCGAAGTGCTTCGCTCAGAGGTCGACACGCTGATTGTTGTTCCAAACCAAAGACTGCTCGAGATCGAAAACCGTTCGGTTTCGTTCGTTGACGCCTTCATGATTGCCGACGATGTCTTGCGTTCGGGTGTTCAGGGCATTACCGACCTGATTGCAGTTCCAGGTTTGATCAACGTCGACTTTGCCGACGTACGGTCGGTCATGCAGGGCGCTGGCAGCGCACTGATGGGTATCGGAAGCGCCAAGGGTGAAGACAGAGCCGTGCGAGCTGCCGAGGCCGCCATTTCGAGCCCGATGCTCGAAACCAGCATCGACGGTGCACACGGTGTCTTGCTTTCGTTCCAGGGAGCCTCGAACATTGGTCTGCACGAGATCGACGAAGCTGCGCGACTTGTGCAAGAAGCCGTGAACCCCCAGGCCAACGTGATCTTCGGATGCACCATCGATGACAGCTTGGGTGATGAGATTCGCATCACGGTTATTGCCGCCGGTTTCGAAGGCGTAAACCAGGTTAAGCGCCCGACGCGCCCACTTTATGCTCCAGCCACAACGGCAGCCTCGGCGCCGGTTGCAGCGGCTCCTGCAGCCTTTGCATCGAGTTCACCAACGACCGGGTCGGCGCCTGTGGTTGAAGAGCCTGCAGCCACCAGCCGCTCTTGGTTCGATGAGCCTGCAGAAGCTCCTGCCTCGAGCTCGAAGTCTTATCTAGACGACCTGGTAGACGAGAGCGCGCCAACCACACGTGCCATCAACACCGTTGACGAGACCCCTCAGTCTGAAGACGGCACCTTCGGGGACGACCTCGACATTCCAGACTTTCTTCGCTAGGTCATGACTCTCGCCCAGCGACTTGAAGTCGTTGAAAGCAGAATTCAGAGCCGACTCGATTCTCTTGGGCGAGCTCGTGATGAGGTAACTCTCGTCGTGGTGACCAAAAACCATCCCGTCGATCTGGCGGCCGAGCTTTACGGTCTTGGTTGTCGCGACTTCGGTGAAAATCGTGACCAAGAGGCGGGCCCGAAAGCCAAGGCTCTGAGCGAGTTGGTTGCTCACGCGCATCCGACCTGGCACTTTGTAGGCCAACTGCAGAGCAACAAGGTCAAGAACGTGGTCGAATATGCCAGCGTGGTTCACTCGGTAGATCGCGATTCGCTACTTTCTGCTCTCGAAAAGGCCACCGCGACAAAGCACAAACCAGTGGATGTCTTTCTGCAGGTAAACCTCACTCAAGACCCCGGCCGAGGTGGGGTAAACCCCGAAGAGCTCGAGCCTTTCGCCGAGCGCGTCATGCGAGCATCCGGGCTTAATCTTCTCGGCATAATGGCGGTTGCCGGCCTCGGTGAACCGCTCGAAGCTGAGTTTGAGAAGGTTGCCAAATTGAGCGCCAAGCTCATCGCAATAAACCCTCAGGCAAAGTTCATTTCGGCTGGCATGTCAGAAGACTTTGAGGTTGCCCTGGCCTACGGTGCGACACACTTGCGCATTGGAACCGCAATCACGGGTAAACGAAACTACTAGCCATATCCTGAAACAGATAAATTCTCGAGGAGGACTCTCATGGGCCTGTTTTCTAAAGTCACCGGCTATCTAGGCATCGGCGACGACGAGCCAACTCCAACCAGCACTTCGACTGCTGCACCACGCGCCGCTAGACCCGCAGTGGCTCGCCGCCGTTCTGCCGGTGACATCACCGAGATTCAGACCTTTGACCCAACCAGCTACTCTGAGGCACGCGAGATCGCTCAGGTCTATCGCGAGGGCGTTCCCGTCATCGTGAACATGGCTCAAATGTCAGAAGCTGATGCGCGCAAGCTTGTCGACTTCATGTGCGGCCTCAAAGAGGGTCTCGACGGTCACATCAAGCGCGTGACTGCGAAGGTTTATCTGCTCACTCCGAACAGCGTTGACGTTAACGATGAAGACGAGAGTGACCTAGGCGACGGCGACGACCTAGTCAAGCCGTAATGGGCATACTCTTTCTGGTCCTTGATTGGGGCCTAAGGCTACTGAGCTATGCGATGATCGGCCGTTTGATTTTTGAACTCATTCGTAGCGCGAATCCAGCATGGCGGCCAAAAAAGCTTGTTCTAGTTGCTGCCGAAATCTGCTACACCGCGACCGACTGGCTAGTGAAGGGCATTCGTCGCTTCATTCCAACCCTGCGGGTTGGCATGCTCGGTCTCGATTTCGGCTGGACCATCGGCATGGTGCTAATCATCATCGCCCAGAACCTAGTGCGGTTGTTAGCGAACACTCTCTAGGTTGACCCGAGTGCGGTAACCTTACCTCTGATAAACGTTCAGACGAATTGAGGAATGAAATGCCTTTGACTCCAGAAGATGTGGTCAATAAAAGATTTCAACCTACGAAATTTCGTGAAGGTTACGACCAAGACGAAGTAGATGACTTTCTTGACGAGCTCGTTGTCGAGCTTCGCCGCCTAAACCAAGAGAACGAAGACCTCCGCCAGCGTTTGCTTGCTTCAGAGGCAAGACTTGCCGAATTGCAGCGCGGCGCCGCCGGCATGGCAAACCAGTTGGTCAGCTCACTTCCGGCTCCAACCCCAACCCAGATTGTTGATCCTTCGAGCGCTTTCCCAGAGGCCGTTTCTGACCCTTCTTCGCTCGACGGAAACAACACCAACAACTTGCTGCAACTTGCTCGCAAACTTCACGACGAGCACGTGCGCGAAGGTATTGCCAAGCGCGATGCGCTCATCGCCGAAGGTCACGCAACAGCGGCGCGTATCGTTCGCGAAGCCGAGGCTCGTCAAAAGTCTGAAGAGAACCGTTTCGAGCAAGAGAAGGCTCTCATCGAGCACACGATCTCAGAGCTTCGTGCCTACGAGCGTGAATACCGCTTGCGTCTCAAGCAGTTCATCGAAGCGCAGTTGAGTGAGATCGACAACAACCGAGTTTCACCGAGCCCTTCACTTCAGACCGGCCCAACCATCATTCCGACCAACCAGTCTTCGATCACCGAGTACTAGGAATTGGCTGAATTCGCTCTAAAGCCGGCACACAGAACCCTCGCGGTTCTAGGAATTGGTGCCGTGCTCGTTGCGATTGATCAACTAACCAAGTGGATGGCGCTTGAAAACCTTCGACCGGGTGTAACCGTTGCCGTTCTTGGAGATTTGATGTCATGGCGACTAACCTTCAACGACTCGGCTGGCTTTAGCCTCGGATTCGGGGTCACCTGGTTCTTCACCCTGCTGTCATCCACCGCGTTTTTGCTGCTAATATCTCGTGCTCACCGGGTTCAAAACCGCCTATGGCTAACCCTTGCCGGGGTCATCGCCGGGGGCATTTTCGGCAATCTAGTCGACCGTTTGGTGCGTGAACCCGGATTCGCGAACGGGCACGTTGTCGATTTCATTCAGATTCCATTCAACTTTCCGATTTTCAACTTCGCCGACATCTGCATCACGGTCGGCATGACCGTTGTGGCTTGGCGAATCATCGTGGGCGACAAAATCGGTGGCGGCAAAGATGCCTGAAACCCGTTACCTGCCGGTTCCTGATGGTCTGGGTGGTGAACGGGCCGACGCAGGAATAGCAAAACTTCTTGGATTATCTCGATCGGCGACCGCAGACCTCCTAGAAGCCGGTGCGGTGATTCAGGGTGCGAAGGTGCTAGGCAAGAGCGATCGCTTAGTTGCGGGAGAACTACTCGAAATCGTGATCCCGGAGCCTAAGAATCCACTAGAAATCGTGCCGGTGGTGGTTGACGACTTTCGGATCGTTTTCGAAGATGACGACATTGTCGTCATCGACAAACCGGCGGGTATGGCCGCGCATCCATCGGTTGGTTGGACTGGCCCGACGGTCGTTGGAGCACTCGTGGCAGCCGGGGTGAAGATCACGACATCTGGGGCGAGTGAGCGCCAGGGAATCGTGCAACGGCTCGACGTTGGCACCACTGGTCTAATGACCATCGCCAAATCAGAACTCGCCTATTCGAGGCTCAAGCAGGCCTTTCGCGATCGCAAGGTGCACAAGGTCTACCACGCCATCGTTCAGGGTCACCCAGACCCCTCGAGCGGCACCATAGATGCCCCGATCGGGCGCCACCCGAAGGCCGAGTTCAAGTTCACCGTTGCCAACGACGGCAAACCGTCGGTGACCCACTACGAAACCCTCGAGGCGTTTCCATCGGCATCGCTGCTTGAGATCATTCTCGAAACCGGTCGCACCCACCAGATTCGGGTTCACTTCTCGGCTTTCAAGCATCCACTTCTCGGCGATACGATGTATGGCGCTGACCCCAAATTGGCGGCCAAGATGGGCATCGAGCACCAGTGGTTGCACGCAACGAGACTCAGCTTCGAGCATCCGATCAGTGCCATGAAGGTCGAATTCGAGAGCCCTTACCCCAAAGAGCTCGAGCAAGTGCTGGATCGTCTTCGCAACCAGCACTAAACAACAAGTGGATGCTCGTGCGCAACGTTCGAGACACGTTCTTTTGCCATGGGCGAACAGCAGTCTGAAAAGGCCGTGCCTCAAAGTATCGTTTGAGTTGCACCATCTATCTATCAAGGAGTTCGTCACAATGGCAGAACACAGCCCATGGCCTAACAGCACTTTTGACCGTCTGTTGAAAGACCGCATCATTTGGCTAGGTGAAGACGTTCGCGACGACAACGCCAACGAGATTTGCGCCAAGATGTTGCTGCTGGCTGCCGAGGATTCTAAGAAAGACATCTACCTCTACATCAACTCTCCAGGTGGTTCGATCACTGCCGGAATGGCGATCTACGACACCATGCAGTACGTGCCTAACGACATAGTGACCGTCGGCATCGGCATGTGCGCATCGATGGGGCAGTTCTTGCTCTCATCGGGCACCAAGGGCAAGCGTTACGCCACCCCAAACACCCGCGTTCTGTTGCACCAGCCACACGGTGGCTTCGGCGGAACCGCCAGCGACATTCAGACCCAGGCTCAACTGATTCTTTCGATGAAGAAGCAGTTGGCCAGCCTCACCGCCGAGCAAACCGGAAAGACTGTCGAGCAGGTAATGGCCGATGGTGACCGTGACCGCTGGTTCACCGCCGAAGAAGCTCTCGAATACGGCTTCATTGACCACATTCAAAAGTTCGCTGGAACTGCCACCGGCGTTGGCAGCAAGTAAGGCACAAGGAGAAAACCAGTGACCGAATCAAACTTTCTAAATCCTCAGGCTCGCTACATTCTGCCTAGCTTCACCGAGCGCACTTCATACGGTTACCGCGAACAGAACCCTTACAACAAGCTGTTCGAAGACCGCATCGTATTTTTAGGTGTTCAGGTAGACGACGCTTCGGCCGACGACATCATGGCCCAGTTGCTTGTTCTCGAGTCGCAAGACCCAGACCGTGACATCACCATGTACATCAACTCTCCAGGTGGGTCATTCACCGCGATGACTGCTATCTACGACACCATGCAGTACATTCGCCCTCAGATTCAGACCGTGTGTTTGGGTCAAGCTGCCTCGGCTGCCGCAGTTCTTTTGGCAGCGGGAGCACCGGGCAAGCGTCTTGCTTTGCCTAACGCTCGAATTCTGATTCACCAGCCAGCCAGCGGCGGCGACCGTGGTCAGGCCTCAGACATCGAGATTCAGGCACGCGAGATGATGCGCCTTCGCGAGTGGCTCGAAGAGACCATCTCGAAGCACTCGAAGCGCACCGTCGAAGAGGTGAAAAAAGACATCGATCGCGACAACATCTTGACCTCTGAAGAGGCACTTGCCTACGGTCTGATCGACCAGGTTTTGACCTCTCGTAAGAACAAATAGCCACATCTTTAGTGCGAAGCGGGTGAGCGTTGCTCGCCCGCTTTGTCTTTGCCTGCCTATAGGGTTTTATCTATGAGTACCCTGACCGAATCTGGCGACGTGCTGAAGTGTTCTTTCTGCGGAAAGAGCCAGAAGCAGGTTCGCAAGCTAATTGCCGGTCCGGGCGTCTACATTTGTGACGAGTGCATCGGTCTCTGTAACGAGATCATCGAAGAAGAACTTGGCGAAGCCGTTAGCTCCCAGTCTTTCGAAGAAACCGAACTACCTAAACCAAAAGAGATTTTTGCCGCTCTTGACGAATACGTGATCGGCCAAGAGCAGGCCAAGCGGGCCCTGTCGGTTGCCGTTTATAACCACTACAAGCGCATTCGCTCTCGCGGCACTCTAACCACCGCAGGTAAAGAGCACGACGACATCGAGATTGCCAAGTCGAACATTTTGATGATTGGTCCGACCGGTTGTGGCAAGACCTACCTCGCTCAAACCCTTGCCAAGAAACTAAACGTTCCATTCGCGGTTGCCGATGCCACCGCGCTCACCGAAGCCGGTTACGTTGGCGAAGATGTCGAAAACATCTTGCTCAAGTTGCTGCAGGCAGCCGACGGCGATGTGAAACGAGCCGAAACCGGCATCATCTACATCGACGAAATCGACAAAATCTCTCGCAAGGCTGAAAACCCGTCAATCACTCGAGATGTATCAGGTGAGGGAGTTCAGCAGGCGCTACTGAAAATTCTTGAGGGCACGGTCGCTTCGGTTCCGCCACAGGGTGGGCGCAAGCATCCACAGCAAGAATTTATTCAGTTAGACACCACCAACGTTTTGTTCATAGTGGCAGGTGCTTTTGCAGGTCTAGAAGAGATCATCTCGGCTCGAGCTGGCAAAAAGGGCATCGGCTTCGGTTCTCCGATTGCGGGCAAAGGCGACAACCTCGAAATCTTCTCTGAAGTTCAGCCAGAAGATTTGCGCAAGTTCGGTCTGATTCCAGAGTTCATCGGTCGTCTACCGGTAATCGCTCACGTTCGTCAGCTTGACCGCAAAGCTCTACTTCAAATTCTCATCGAGCCAAAAAACGCACTGGTCAAGCAGTATCAACGCATGTTCGAACTTGACGGGTTCGCAATCGACTTCGAGCACGATGCCTTGGTCGCCATTGCCGATAAGGCGATCGAACGCAACACCGGTGCTCGTGGACTTCGTGCGATTCTCGAAGAAATCTTGGGGCCAATCATGTTTGAGCTGCCAGGTACTGCCATCACCGGCACTGTCAAGATCACCAAAGCCGTGGTCGAAACCGGTGAGACTCCAAAGGTGGTTCCGTTCAACACTGTGCGTGAGAAGTCGGCCTAAAAACAGTGGCTGGTGACCTCAGAGCCCCAATTCTGGCGGGCACCGTTGCTTCGGTAACCGGCACCGCGGCATCTATCGGTGTCGTACTCACCGCGCTAAATGCTCTCGGTGCAACCGCGGGCCAAACCGCAACCGCAGTTGCCGTAATGTTGCTTGGCTACGGATTGCTTTCAATCGTGCTGTCGTGGGTTTTCAAGCAGCCAATTTCGATCGTTTGGAGCACTCCCGGAGCAGCCCTGCTGGTTGCATCCGGCACACTTGGCCTGGGTTTTGCTAACGCGGCAGGTGCATTCCTCGTCACGGGGCTTCTGTTGACGCTCACGGGCCTTTGGCCAGCACTCGGCAGGCTAGTCGCCTCGATTCCAAAACCTATAGCTTCGGCAATGCTTGCCGGAGTGATTTTTCCTTTTTGCGTCGCTCCGTTCAGTGCGCTGTCTGAATACGCACCGATAGTTCTTCCGTCGCTGGTGATCTGGGCGGTGCTTTACCGGTTCGCAAGAGTGTGGGCGGCACCAGCATCCATCGCGCTATTTTTCGGTTTGGTGGCATGGATGCTGCCCACCGAGCTTCACTTTGATCAAGTGTTGCCAGCCTTTGCCCTTGTTGTGCCCAGCTTTGATCTGGTAGCCATCGTCGGTATTGCCGTGCCGCTGTATTTGGTAACGATGGCGAGTCAGAACGTGCCTGGAATCGCGATCATGAAGTCGTTCGATTACCAGGTGCCATTTAGGCCGGTGCTGGTGAGCACAGGTCTAGCTACCACGATCGGTTCGTTCTTCGGTGGCTTTGCACTAAACCTTGCCGCCATCACCGCCGCGCTGAATGCTAACGAGAATGCGCATAAAGACCCGAACCGCCGATGGGTGGCCTCTGCCTTTGGGGGAGCTGTCTATGTCGCCATGGCCTTTGCTGTGGCACCGCTGGTCGAGTTTGTGCTCGCCGCTCCGCGGGTGCTTATTTTGGCAGCTGCCGGAATCGCACTGTTTGCGACCATGGCGAACAGTCTCACCGCAGCCCTCGAGACTCCGGCCTTGGCACTGCCGGCAGTCGTGACTTTTTTGATCGGCGCATCTGGCATTGCGGTTTTCGGAATCGGCCCTGGCTTTTGGGCGCTAGTCGGCGGAATTTTGCTCTGGCAGATTCTAGAAATGAGAAAACGGGCCTAGAAAACCTAAGCCCGTTGCCTCACTCGCGAAAAGTTTCAGTTCAAACCTCTACGAGCCAGCAGCGGCTCGATAGAGGCGTCTTGGCCCCTGAAGTCGCGGAACAGCACCATGGCGTCGTCGCAGCCACCACGAGACAGCAGAGTCTTTCTGAAATGGTCACCGTTGGCTCGAGTTAGCCCGCCGTTGTTCTTGAACCATTGAACGGTTTCAGCGTCAAGCACCTCAGACCAGATGTAGCCGTAATAGCCGGCCGAGTATCCACCCGCAAAAATGTGGGTGAAGTAGGTCGAGCGGTAGCGAGTTGGTACCGGAGCAAAATCGAGACCGTAGTCGGCAATCGCCTTGGCTTCGAACTGCTGCACATCGCCAACGTTTGCTCCCGGCTGCAGCTCGTGCCAGGCCAGGTCGAGAATGGCAGCCGCTAGGTACGAAGTGGTTGCGTGCCCCTGGTTGAATGTCTCGGTCTTGTTCAGGTTGTCGATCCACTCTTGGGGAAGAGCCTCACCAGTGATGTGGTGACGTGCGTAGTTCTGCACGACCTCTGGCCACAGCATCCACATTTCATTTACCTGTGAAGGGAACTCAACGAAGTCTCGCGGGGTAGAGGTGCCGCTAAAACGCGGGTAGTTGACGTTCGAAAGCATGCCGTGAAGGGCGTGACCAAACTCGTGAAAAAGAGTGTTGGTCTCGTCGAAGGTAAGCAGGGTTGGCTCGCCGGCAGGTGGCTTCGGAACGTTTAGGTTGTTCACCACAACCGGCTTTTGCCCAAGCAGGTGCGACTGGTCAACCAGGTTGTTCATCCAGGCGCCACCGCGCTTGGATTCGCGAGCGTAGGCATCGAACACGAACAGCGCCAATTCGGTGCCATCGTCGTTGTGAACCTCGAAAACTCGGGCATCAGGGTGGTAGGCAACTAGATCGCGACGCTCGCTGAAGGTGATGCCGAACAACTTGGTGGCAGCGAAGAACACGCCGTCTTGAAGCACTCGTTCAAGTTCGAAATAGGGCTTGAACTTTTCGGTGTCGACGTTGTACTTAGCGACGCGAACCTTCTCGGTGTAGAAATCCCAGTCGGCTGCGGTCAGCTGAAAGTTGCCGCCCTCGCCATCGATCATGGCTTGGATGTCGGCTGCCTCGCGCTTTGCGTTTCGAACCGCCGCGGGGGCGATGCGACGAAGCATTGCGTGAACGTTGGTTGGGTTGCCAGCTGTCTGGTCGCTGATGATGTACTCGGCGTGAGACTTGAAACCAAAGAGTTTGGCGCGCTTGGCTCGCAACTCAACGAATTCTTTGATCATCTCTTGAACATCGTTGTCATTGGCGCGCGAAGCCTTGATGAGCGAGTTGTGCATAATGCGCTCGCGAAGTGCGCGGTTTTTTAGAGCGCCGAGCAGAGGGTGGCCGGTGAAGTTCACCATCGGAATAACCCACTTGCCAGCCAAGCCGCGAGCATCGGCAGCGGCCGCGGCGGTGGCAATCTGGGTCTCGCTCAAACCTTCGAGTTCTTCAACAGAGTCAACGATTACGGCGAGATCGTTGGCGTCGGCCAAAACCTTTTGACCGTAGTTAGTCTCAAGCACAGACAAGCGCTCGTTGTAAGCCATCAGGGTCGCACGGTCGGCTTCGCTCAAGTGCGCACCAGCCTGAATGAAGTCGCGGTGATAACGTTCGAGCAACCAGGCAGACTCGGCGTCGAGGCCGAGTAAATCGCTCTTGCCGTGAAGCTCGCTAATGCGTGAGAACAGCGCTGGATTTAGACGAATGGCGTCCATGTGGGCTGAAAACTTAGGCGCAATCTCGGCCTCGATGTCGTCGAGAACCTTTGATGTGTCGCTAGATGACTTGTTGAAGAACACCAGTAGCACACGAGTGAGCAGAGCGCCTGCCCGTTCCATCGCCACGACCGTGTTTTCGAAAGTGACCTCGGGTTGGTCGATGATCGCCTGAATCTCGGCCAGGTGAGCCGTGCATCCGGCATAAAAAGCAGGCAAGTAGTGCTCGTCACGGATGCTCGCAAAGGGCGGCAACTCGTAAGGCAGGGTTGAGCGGTGTGCGAAAGGGTTCTCGTCGTTGAAGGTCATGGCTAAGAGCCTAATACCCCAACTGCGGCGCTGTGAGAGCGGTTTATTCGACTTCGGCGAGCACGATGTCGGTCAACTCAAGCTCGTCACCGGCGACGATGTTCAGCGCCTGGATTCGACCAACCGAACGCAGGTCAGACTCGATTAGCCCGAGTTGCTCGATCTGAACCGCTGGGGCTTTGAGAGTGGCGCTAACCACCTCGGCCTTCATCGATGCCTTCGCGTCACTCTTGGCTTTGCGCACGCCACTGAGAGCTACGGATGCCTGTGCCAAAAGCTCGCGATTTGCTACATCTAGCCCGTCAGTGAGTTCGATTGCCTTCGGCCATGATGCTCGGTGAATCGAACCGGCATCGGCCTGCCACCATGACCAAACCTCGTCGGTTGCGAACGGTAGGAACGGTGCGAACAGGCGCAGCATAACGTGTAGCGCCTTGCGAAGCGCGATTGCGGCCGAAGCCTGCTGTGCTTCGGTTACGCCGCCTTGACCATAGGCGCGCTCTTTGACGAGCTCGAGGTAGTCGTCGGTGAAGTTCCAGAAGAAACTCTCGGCAAGCTCAAGGGCCTTGGTGTGGTCGTAGTTTTCAAAAGCCTTGGTGGCTTCGGTCACGACATCGGCAAGAGTTAGCAGCATTGACTGATCTACCGGTTCAGACACTTGAGTTTTGCCTGCAGGAACCTCAAACGAGAGCGCAAACTTGGCTGCGTTGAGCACCTTGATTGCGAGACGGCGGCCTACCTTCATCTGACCTTCGTCAAATGCCGCATCGGTTCCCAGGCGCGCGGCAGCAGCCCAGTAGCGAACCGCGTCTGCGCCGTGATTGTCGATTGGCTCGGCAGGAACAACCACGTTGCCCTTCGATTTAGACATCTTCTTGCGATCCGGGTCGAGAATCCAACCCGAGATTGCTGCGTTCGACCAAGGCAGTTGGCCCGACTCGAGCTCAGATCGAAGCACGGTTGAGAACAACCAGGTGCGAATGATGTCTTGACCCTGTGGGCGAAGATCGAACGGGTAGACCATGGCGTACTTCTCAGGGTCAGAAATCCAGCCACCGGCAAGTTGTGGCGTTAGCGAAGAAGTTGCCCAGGTGTCCATGATGTCGACTTCACCGATGAATCCGCCCGGCACTCCGCGCTGCGACTCGTCATACCCTTGAGGAGCTTGTGAAGATGGGTCAATCGGCAACAGTTCGTGGCTCGGCACCAGTGGTTCTTCAAAGTTCGGTTCACCGGCCGCATCTAGTGCATACCAAACCGGAATCGGCACCCCGAAAAAGCGCTGTCGCGAGATAAGCCAGTCACCGGTCAGGCCGTTTACCCAGTTCTCATAGCGAACCCGCATGAAATCTGGGTGGAACGCGAGCTTCTTGCCCTGTTCGATCAGCTTGTCGCGCAGTTTGGCGTCGCGACCTCCGTTGCGAATGTACCACTGTCGGGTAGAAACAATCTCGAGCGGCTTGTCGCCCTTTTCAAAGAATTTCACCGGGTGGGTGATGTTGCGAATCTCGCCAACCAGATCGCCAGATTCGGTCAGTAACTCGACAATTCGGGTCTTGGCCGAGAACACGGTCTTTCCCGCAAGCTCAGCGAACACCTCGAGACCTCGCTCTGAGGTAATACCTTCGGGCGCCTCGCTGACGATGCGGCCGTCAAAGCCCAGGATCGCGCGATTCGGCAGATCAAGTTCGCGCCACCAAATGACATCGGTCACGTCGCCGAACGTGCAAATCATGGCAATGCCTGAACCCTTGTCAATCTGGGCAAGGCGGTGGGCTACGACCGGCACTTCGACGTCGAACAGTGGAGTGCGAACGGTCTTGCCGAACAAACTTTGGTAGCGCTCGTCATCTGGATGCGCAACTAGCGCAACACAGGCGGGCAGCAGCTCTGGGCGAGTGGTTTCGATGAAGATCTTGCCGTCTGGACCGTTGAAACCGAGGCGGTGGTAGGCACCCGGCTGATCGCGGTCTTCGAGTTCGGCCTGTGCCACGGCGGTTCTGAACGTGACATCCCAGAGTGTTGGAGCCATTGACTGATAGGCCTCGCCGCGAGCGAGGTTATTCAAGAAGGCTTTCTGTGAAACGGCTACGGCATCTGGAGATATGGTCTGGTAGGTCTGGCTCCAGTCCACCGACAGGCCGAGTCTTCGCCAAAGCGCTTCAAACTGTTTCTCATCTTCGGCAGTTAGGCGCTCGCAGAGCTCAATGAAGTTGCGGCGTGAAATGGCAATCTGGTCGGCAGCCTTAGAAGACTTGTTGTCGCCACCTTCAAAAGGCGGAACGAAGTTCTCGACGTATGGCAGAGTCGGGTCGCAACGAACACCAAAGTAGTTTTGAACGCGACGCTCGGTTGGCAAACCATTGTCATCCCAGCCCATCGGGTAATAAACCTCAAAGCCGTTCATGCGCTTGAAACGAGCCACAACATCGGTGTGGGTATAAGAAAACACGTGACCCACGTGCAAAGAGCCAGAAACAGTTGGCGGCGGGGTGTCGATCGAATAGATCTGCTCGCGGGTTGCGTTGCGGTTGAAGCGGTAGACACCGGCTTGATCCCAGGCCACCGACCACTTTTCTTCGAGCCCTTCTACGGTTACTTTCTCTGGCGCATTTGCCGGAGCGAGGAAGGCTGGTGTAGACGGGGCAGTGGTCACGCTTGAAGTCTCCAAAATAGGGGTTTGTATAAGGTTAACATTGACTGTTGTAACACTGCACGAACGCACGAAAGCAAGCATGTATCCAAAAAACAATGATGGTTCTTCCAGCGCGAGCGAAGGGGTAAACCCGA
>JACCDM010009213.1_pt1 | contig 59304 bp, 48 predicted proteins | sample 7445851 | NCBI WGS metagenome assembly JACCDM01 (sample SAMN15323438, study PRJNA562643) | freshwater metagenome | isolation source: river surface water | place: USA:Blue River Watershed | collected 2017-08-16
GCACGCACGTTCTATCGGACCATACAGTTTGATTACACAACAACCATTGGGTGGTAAAGCTCAGTTTGGTGGTCAACGTTTTGGTGAGATGGAGGTATGGGCATTAGAAGCATATGGTGCATCTAATATCTTACAAGAGTTATTAACGCTTAAATCAGATGATATCATCGGTAGAGCTAAGACATATGAAGCCATTGTAAAAGGCGAGAATATTCCTAAAGCTGGTATCCCTGAATCATTCAATGTATTAGTACATGAGTTGAGAGGTTTAGGTCTTGATTTAAAATTTGATTAATCCTTTTTAAAAGAAAAAATTAATCATCGAATAACACCAAATTCTTAAATAGGTTCCGGTGTAAAAGCCGGAACTAAAATGAATAAATAATATGGCATTCAAAAAAGAGAATAGACAACGTCCAGCTTTTTCTCAAATCACTATTAGTTTGGCTTCACCAGACAATATCTTAGAGAGAAGTTTTGGAGAAGTTTTGAAACCAGAAACGATCAACTACCGTACTTATAAGCCGGAGCGTGATGGTCTTTTCTGTGAGCGTATTTTTGGTCCAGTAAAGGATTACGAATGTGCTTGTGGAAAGTATAAAAGAATTCGTTACAAGGGTATCGTTTGTGACCGTTGTGGCGTTGAAGTAACAGAAAAGAAAGTACGTCGTGAGCGTATGGGTCACATCAAATTGGTGGTGCCTGTAGTGCATATCTGGTACTTTAAATCTTTACCAAACAAAATTGGTTACTTGTTAGGAATGAGTTCTAAGAAATTAGAAACTATCATTTACTATGAGCGTTATGTTGTAATCCAACCAGGTATCAAAGACAACTTAAAAGTTGCTGATTTATTAACGGAGGAAGAGTATTTAGATTTATTAGATACTTTACCAAAAGAGAATCAATATTTACCTGATGACGATCCTCAAAAGTTCATCGCTAAGATGGGTGCAGATGCAGTTCATGATTTATTAGGATTATTAGATCTTGATACTTTAAGTTTCACTTTACGTGATGCTGCTGCAAACGAAACTTCTCAACAAAGAAAAGCAGATGCTTTAAAGCGTTTGAGTGTTGTTGAATCTTTCCGTGAAGCTAAGACGCATATTGCCAACCAACCAGAGTGGATGGTAATGAAATATATTCCAGTTATTCCTCCAGAATTACGTCCATTGGTGCCATTAGATGGTGGCCGTTTTGCGTCTTCTGATTTGAATGATTTATACCGTCGTGTAATCATCCGCAACAACCGTTTAAAACGTTTGTTAGAGATTAAAGCACCAGAAGTAATCTTACGTAATGAGAAGCGTATGTTACAAGAGGCAATCGATTCTTTATTCGATAACTCTCGTAAGTCTAATGCTGTTAAAGCGGAAGGTGGACGTGCTTTGAAATCTTTATCTGATGTATTAAAAGGTAAGCAAGGTCGATTCCGTCAAAACTTATTAGGTAAGCGTGTGGATTATTCTGGACGTTCTGTAATCGTTGTAGGACCTGAATTGAAAATGCACGAGTGCGGATTACCTAAAGATATGGCTGCGGAATTATTTAAGCCATTTATTATTCGTAAATTAATTGAAAGAGGTATCGTTAAAACAGTGAAGTCAGCTAAGAAATTAGTAGACAAAAAAGAAGCTGTGATTTGGGATATCTTAGAAAACATATTGAAAGGACATCCAGTGATGTTAAACCGTGCCCCAACATTGCACCGTTTATCTATCCAAGCTTTCCAACCTAAAATGGTAGAAGGTAAAGCGATTCAACTCCACCCATTAGTTACCGCGTCGTTCAACGCCGATTTTGATGGTGACCAAATGGCGGTGCACGTTCCATTGAGCCACGCGGCTATTTTGGAAGCACAGTTGTTGATGTTGTCTTCTCACAATATCTTGAACCCACAGAATGGTACGCCAATCACCCTTCCTTCTCAGGACATGGTGTTAGGTTTATACTATATCACAAAGGGAAAAAAATCAATGGGTGACTTAGTCGTAAGAGGTGAGGGCAAAGCTTTCTACAACTTAGACGAGGTAATCATTGCATACAACGAAAACAAAATCGATCTACACGCAAACATTAGAGTGAAAACAAATGTGCGTGAAGGTGGTGTATTGGTAAACAAATTGATTGAAACAACGGTAGGTCGTGTGTTATTTAACCAACATACTCCTAAGCCAGTTGGATTCGTAAACCAATTGTTGACTAAGAAAAGTTTGAGAGATATCATTGGTGATATCATCAAAATCACAGACGTACCTACAACAGCTAAATTCTTAGATGATATTAAAACATTAGGTTTCAGAATGGCATTCCGTGGAGGTTTATCATTCAACGTGAATGACTTAGTTGTTCCTGAAACTAGACATGAATTATTAGAAGCTGCGAAAGTTGAAGTAGAAGAAGTTTGGGAAAACTATAACATGGGTCTTATCACAAATAACGAGCGTTACAACCAGGTAATTGATATTTGGGGACGTGTCGATACACGTATCACTGATACTTTAATTCGTGAGATGGCTACCGATAAGCAAGGTTTCAACTCTGTATACATGATGTTGGATTCTGGAGCGAGAGGTAGTAAAACTCAGGTTAAGCAGTTGGTAGGTATTCGTGGATTGATGGCGAAACCTCGTAAGAGTGGTAGCACAGGATCTGAGGTAATTGAAAACCCAATCTTATCTAACTTTAAAGGTGGCTTGAACGTCTTAGATTACTTTATTTCTACGCACGGTGCGCGTAAGGGTCTTGCGGATACTGCCTTGAAGACAGCGGATGCGGGTTACTTAACACGTCGTTTGGTGGATGTATCTCAAGATGTAGTAATCTCTGAAGAAGATTGCGGAACATTAAGAGGTATTGCAACAAGTGCGTTGAAAGACAACGAAGATGTAATTGAACCATTAGCAGATAGAATTGAAGGTCGTACATCATCTCATGATGTATTCAACCCAATCACAAACGAATTAATCGTTGCAGCAGGTGACGAAATTTCAATTGATGCAGCTCGTTTAATCGAAGATGCTGGCATTGAAACAGTAGAAATCCGATCTGTATTAACTTGTGAAAGCAAGCGTGGTGTTTGTGTGAAATGTTATGGTAGAAACTTAGCAACAGGTTATATCACTCAAAAAGGTGATGCAGTAGGTATTATCGCTGCACAATCAATTGGTGAGCCTGGTACACAGTTGACTTTACGTACATTCCACGTGGGTGGTGTTGCTGGATCTTCTTCTGTTGAATCTAGCTTAAACGCGAAGTTTGATGGTACAATCCAGTTTGACGGTCTTCGTACTGTGGATACAATCAATAATGACGGAAACAAAGTGAAAGTGGTTATTGGTCGTACAGGTGAAGTAAGAATTATGGATGTTAAGAATGATCGTTTAATGATCACGAATAACGTTCCTTACGGAGCTATCCTTGCAGTAAAAGATGGTGCGCAAGTGAAGAAAGGAGATGTGATTTGTACTTGGGATCCATTCAACAACGTGATTGTTGCGGAGCAAAATGGTAAGATCTCATTTGAAAATATTATAGAAGGATTCACTTATCGTGATGAAGCGGATGAGCAAACAGGTCACCGTGAAAAAGTGGTTATTGAATCTAAGGATAAAACAAAAATTCCAACGATCATCTTATCTGGCGCTAAAGACAATAAGATGTACAACTTGCCAGTAGGTTCTCATATCGTTATCGAAGAAGGTGTAGAAGTGAAAGCAGGACATATCTTGGTGAAAATTCCAAGAGTCTTAGGTAAGTTAAGAGATATCACTGGAGGTCTCCCACGTGTAACTGAATTATTCGAGGCAAGAAATCCAGGAAATCCTGCGATTGTTTGTGAGATTGATGGTATAGTTACATTTGGTAACATCAAACGTGGTAACAGAGAGATTATTGTTGAATCTAAAGATGGTATGGTGAAGAAGTACTTAGTGCCACTAACACGTCAGATCTTAGTTCAAGATAGTGACTTCGTTAAAGCCGGTTCTCCTTTATCAGACGGTCAAATTGCACCAGCAGATATCCTAGCTATCAGAGGTCCTTATGCTGTACAAGAGTACGTTGTAAATGAGATCCAAGAAGTATATCGTTTACAGGGTGTAAAAATCAATGATAAGCACATTGAAGTTATTGTACGTCAGATGATGAAGAAGGTAGAGATCGTGGATGCAGGGGATACTAAATTCTTAGAAGAAGATTTAGAAGATCGCTTTGACTTTATCGAAGAGAATGATCGTATTTATGATAAGAAAGTAGTTACTGATGGTGGTGATAGTGCGACTTTCAAGCCTGGTAAAATTGTAACTGTTCGTGAATTAAGAGAAGAGAATTCTATCTTGAAGCGTGCAGACAAGAAAGTGGTAGAAGTGCGCGATGCGAAACCTGCTACAGCTCGTCCAGTATTGTTAGGTATTACTAAAGCTTCATTGGGTGTACAAAGCTGGATTTCAGCTGCGTCATTCCAAGAGACTACTAAAGTATTGAGTCAGGCGGCAATTCAAGGTAAGGTTGACTTAATGCTTGGATTGAAAGAGAACGTAATTACAGGTCACTTAATTCCTGCAGGTACTGGTCAAAAAGAATTTGAAAAATTGATCGTAGGAAGTAAGGAAGAATATGAAGTGTTGGCTACAACTCGTGAAGCGATGAGCTTTGACGAAGAAGAATAAGCACTTTAATTGATTTTGTTAAAAAGCAGGAAATAGTACTATTTCCTGCTTTTTTTATGACTTAAATAGACGTTTGATTTATATATTTTACTTATTTTTATAGGGTAAGGCGAAAAGCTTACAATCAAAAAAAACAAATAAAGATGAAGTCGACAAATTGGATAATTAATGGTGTATTAGCATTGGCAATAGTAGTATTGTATGTATTGCATTTTAGTGGTGGTGAATCTGCAAGTAAACATGCTGCAATGCAGTCGCCTAATGGTACCAAAGTAGCTTATTTTGAAATTGATTCTATTCAAAATAATTATACTTTTTTCAAGGATGTAAAAGACGCTTTGCAATTAAAAGATATGGAGAATGCAAAACAATTAACTGCGCTTAAAAATTCTTTTGCAGCAAAATACCAAGACCTTCAAAAGAATGGTCAATATTTATCACAAGGTGAAGTAGTTGCAAGACAACAAGAACTACAACAATTAGAGAAAAATTACGCAAATACAGAGCAACAATTAACGCAAGCTTTACAAGAGGAGAGTTATAGAAAGTTGCAAGAAGTTAAAAAGAAAATCGAAGCTTATATTTTGAAGTACAATAAAGACAAACAATTTGCTTATGTATTTTCTAGCAATGCAGATTTAATGTATTACAAAGATACGACTTATGATATCACCGCAGATATTGTAAAAGGCCTAAACGCGGAATACAAAAAATAAACAATTTCAATCCCGTTTTTTCAACGGGATTTTTTTTAATTTATAGTTTAACAATATGTCAGAAACAAATACAGGATTTAAACCAAGTTTATCTGCATTCGATGCAACAATGATTGTTGCTGGAAGTATGATTGGTTCAGGTATCTTTATTGTGAGTGCAGACATCACCAGAAATGTAGGCTCTGCCGGTTGGTTAGTTGCAGTTTGGTTGCTTACTGGTTTCATGACTTTAACTGCAGCGTTAAGTTATGGTGAGTTAAGTGCCATGTTCCCAAAAGCAGGAGGTCAATATGTTTATTTAAAAGAGTCTTATAATCCATTATTAGGGTTTTTATATGGATGGAGTTTTTTTTCTGTTATACAAACAGGAACGATAGCAGCAGTGGGTGTAGCCTTTAGTAAATTTGCAGGTTATTTTTTCCCTTCCTTAGAAATGACAGATGCCAATATTTTATTTCAAATGGGTTTCTTGAAAATTTATCCAGCACAGTTATTATCGATAGCCATTATTGTATTGCTTACTTATATCAATACAAAGGGTGTGCAAGGTGGTAAAATGATTCAGTCTACATTCACCATCACAAAGTTGGCTTCTTTATTTGGCTTAATCGGATTCGGTTTTTTATTGGCTTCTAAAGCAAGTATTTGGGATGCCAATTGGACCAATGCATGGGATATGAAAACAATTGCATCAGATGGAACTGCTACTCCAATTTTCGGAGTTGCTATTTTAGGTGCCATCGCTGCCTCGATGGTCGGGTCTATTTTTAGCAGTGATGCATGGAATAATGTGACTTTTATTGCGGGTGAAATCAAAAACCCACAACGTAATATTGGACTAAGTCTTTTCTTAGGTACATTGATTGTAACAGTTATTTATATTTCTGCAAACTTGATGTACTTAAGTGTATTGCCTTTGAATGAAATTGCGAACGCACCTGCAGATCGTGTTGCGGTAGCAGCGTCTAATGTAATTTTTGGTAATATTGGTACTTATGTTATTGCTGTTATGATCATGGTTTCTACATTTGGTTGTAATAATGGCTTAATTCTTGCCGGTGCAAGAGTGTATTATACGATGGCACAGGACGGGTTGTTCTTTAAAAAAGCGGGTACTTTAAATAAGAATGCAGTTCCTGCTTGGGCACTATGGGCGCAATGTATTGTGGCTGCTTTACTTTGTTTAAGCGGTAGATATGGCGATTTGTTAGATATGGTTTCTTTCATAGTTGTGATATTTTATATTTTAACAATCATTGGTATTTTTATTCTTCGTAAAAAAAGACCTGAACTAGAGAGACCTTATAAAGCATTTGGATATCCAGTATTGCCAGCAATTTATATTTTGATGGGTACTTGTTTTTGTGTTTTGTTGATTATCTACAAGCCTAATTTTACTTGGCCTGGATTAATCATTACTTTATTAGGAGTGCCATTGTACTACATGGCATTGCGTAATCAAAAATCGGCAGCGTAAATGATGGATCATAAAAGATTTAAAGAATTATTTGAAGGATTTGCTACCACAAAAATTGGGGTAGTAGGTGATATCATGTTGGATACCTATTGGTGGGGAGGTGTAGACCGTATTTCTCCAGAAGCACCGGTGCCCATTGTTTCGCTACAAAGAAAGGAGACAAGGGTAGGCGGAGCAGCTAATGTAGCTCTTAATTTAAGGGCCCTAGGAGCCCCAACAACGCTTTTTGCAATTGTTGGCAAGGATATAGAGGCAAATGACTTAAATGCGCTTTTAAAAGCCGAAGGAATAGATACGCAATACATCTACTCAAGCGCTTCAAGGGTCACAACAAATAAAGTGAGAATCATGGGGCGAAATCAACAAATGATGCGCTTAGACCATGAAAACACACATGATATAGATGCTCAGGAAACAAAAGCATTGTTAGCTAATTTTTATGCGTATGTAGAAAAAGAACAACCAGCATTAATCATCTTAGAGGACTACAATAAAGGCGTTTTAACGGCCGAAGTAATTGAGGCAATTATTTCTTATTGTAACCAAAAAGGGATTCCTACTGCAGTGGATCCAAAACAAAAGAATTTCTTAGCGTATAAAAATTGCACCCTCTTTAAACCCAATTTAAAAGAAGTAAAAGAAGGTTTAAAGATAGAGATACCCAATATCGATCTTGCTAATATGCAACAAGTGCATACTGCTTTGTATAAGGCTTTAAGTCATTCTATTTCCTTTATTACCTTGTCAGAACATGGTGTTTATTTTGCGGAAGCAAATAAGCAACAATTGATCCCAACACATATCCGAAATATTGCAGATGTTAGTGGAGCAGGGGACACTGTAATAGCTGTGGCATCTTTGGTTTTTGCTTGTTCAAAAGACATGGAATTAGCTGCAGAAATGGCCAATATTGCAGGAGGATTGGTTTGTGAATTAGTAGGTACAGCTCCTATAGATAAAGCAGTATTAGCAAAAGAGGTAGAAAAATTATTAGTAAGGTAAGTCCTTATAGTTACACGTTAAGGTAGGTATAAAAATAGTACATGAAAAAAACAGCGATCATCGTAGCAGGAGGAACAGGTCAAAGAATGGGAACGGTTGTGCCTAAGCAATTCTTAGAAATTGAAGGAAAGTCAATTTTGTTACACACGATCGATCAATTTGTGGCTGCTTTTTCTGACATTAATTTTATAATTGTTTTACCCTCAGGTTATATCGAAGAGGGGCAAAAGATCATTGCATCTAGTGGGTTATCACAAGAATTTCAATTTGTGGCTGGAGGAGATACTAGATTTCAATCTGTAAAAAATGGCTTAGCAGAAGTAGACCAAGATGCAGTGGTATTCGTGCATGATGCCGTACGTTGCTTATTAACACCAGCTTTGATTCAACGCTGTTTTCAGCAAGCTGTAGAAAAAGGCTCTGCGATACCTGCTGTTAGTTCAACAGATACCATAAGATTAATCGACGGTGCTTCGCATCATGTAGTTAATAGAGAAAATGTGATGATGATACAAACCCCTCAAACATTCAATGCTGCATTATTAATAAAGGCTTTTGAGCAAGTTTATAAGCCATCCTTTACAGATGAAGCCAATGTTGTTGAGTCAGCTGGTACACCAGTTTTTTTGGTAGATGGTGAATTTGAAAATATTAAAATCACAAGACCATTAGATTTAGCCATTGCTGAATATATCTTGGCAAAAAGATTTTCGAATTAAACTATGGAAGATCCAATATTGTTTGAGTCGAAGAATCGTTTATTAATATTAAGGATCATAAATTATTCAGCGGACTGACTCACTACAGAAGTTGATTTGCTTATTTTTTCTAAAATTTGATGTGCTACTTCCATCGCTAAATAGCCATCAATCTCATTCACAACAGTAGGTTCATCATTTTGGATTGCTTGAACAAAGCTTGTAAGCTCACTTAAAATAGCATTACCTTCTTCTACTATTGGATTAGAGATAGAAATGGTTTTAGTGCCTTGATGCGTTTCAATATCAAAAGAGAACGCATCTGATTCTTCCGGAAGTTTTAGCTTAATTATTTCAGTATTTTTTTCAAGGAAGTCAATACCGATATAGGCATCTTTTTGGAAGAGTCTAATCTTTCGCATCTTCTTCATACTGATTCTGCTGCTAGTTAAGTTCGCCACACAGCCATTGTTGAATTCTATACGCACATTGGCAATATCTGGTGTGTCTGTTAATACAGCAACACCACTTGCAGATATATTTTTAACATCACTTTTTACGATGCTTAAAATAATATCAATATCATGAATCATTAAATCTAAGATCACACTTACTTCGGTGCCTCTTGGATTAAATTGCGCCAAGCGGTGAACTTCAATAAATAATGGCTTTAGCGTTTCGTTTTTTAGAGCGGTAAATGCAGGGTTGAATCTTTCTACATGTCCAACTTGTAATTTAACATTGGCTTCCTTTACCATATGCATGATTGCTTTACCTTCTTCAATGGTATTGGCCATCGGTTTTTCTACAAAAACATGTTTACCCATCTTAATTGCCATTTCACAAACAGGAAAATGCAAATGCGTAGGGGTGACAACATCAATGGCATCAACAGCTGCAATTAATTCGGCTTCATCCATATATCTTTTGATGCCATAAGTCTTTTCCACTTCTGCAGCTTGTTCATTATTGGGGTCAAAAAAGCCAACTAATTCAACAGTTGGAATCTGTTTCCAGTTATTCAAATGAAATTTTCCTAAATGACCTACACCAAATACACCAACTTTAAGCATACAAATAATTTATGGTGCAAAGTTAAGTGGATTATGGGGTATAAATGGTTGAGTTCCAGGAGTGTGAAAAACTTTTAACTACTTTGATTTAAGCGGTCACTTTAGTATCTTGAGGAAGTTAAATACATCTTTTTTATGCATCAGAATATTCAAAATTTATTACAGGTCGCAGAAAAGCAGGAGCGCTTAGTCATTGGTTTGATGAGTGGCACTTCAATGGATGGTTTAGATATTGCTTTATGTGCTATCAAGGGTGCAGGAAAAGAAACTAAATTTGAATTAAAGGCTTTCAAGACTATAGATTATTCAGTTGATTTTAAAGAAAAGATATTAAGTATTTTTTCAAAAGAAATGGTGTCACTAGAAACCTTGACTTTGTTGAATGCTTGGATAGGGCAGCAACATGGAAAGATGATTTTGTCTGCACTTGCATCTTGGAATATACCATCAAGTCAAGTTGATATGATTGCAAGCCATGGACAAACAATTTATCATGCGCCAAAATCATTGCATCCCAATTCTGAATATGGGCCAGCTACTTTACAGATTGGAGATGGAGACCATATTGCTGTCACAACTGGCATATTGACTTTAAGCGATTTTAGACAAAAGCATGTGGCAGCTGGCGGAGAGGGGGCACCATTAGCTGTGTATGGAGATTATTTATTGTGTAGTCATTCCACAGAAAATAGGTTGTTGTTAAATATGGGCGGCATAGCCAATTTTACTTATTTAGCTGCTGGTTGTAGTTTAGATCAAGTTTTTTCAACGGATACAGGCACTGGGAATACTTTAATGGACACCTACGTTAGAACTTATTTTGCACCATTGGCTTATGATAAAGGAGGTGCAATCGCAGCAGTAGGAGAAATTAATTCTAACTTATTAAAAGCTTTAAAAGCCCATTCCTTTTTTGCTTTAGGATTACCTAAAACCATTGGACCTGAATTATTTAATTTAGACTTCTTAGCAAACGCACAAAAAGCAAGTCAAACTGAAAATATTTCACCTCAAGATGTGATGGCGACTTTGAATCGTTTTTCTGCAGAGACTATTGCAGATTGTATCCATTCGAGTTTAGCTCCTGGCACGACATTCAATATGTATAGCAGTGGAGGTGGTATGCATAATCCTGTTTTAATGGGACATTTAAAATCATTATTACCTAATGCTACATTGTATTCATCAGATGTATTAGGTATCAATCCAGATGCAAAGGAAGCGATTTTGTTTGCTTTATTAGCAAATGAAGCAGTAGCAGGAACACCTTTGTTTGCAGGTGGTCATGCAACTAGAATACCCATCACTATGGGGAAGTTTAGTTTTCCTTTGTAATTATTTTCGATTGTATGCTTCCACTGATTTTTTAACTGAACCATGTTGAGATAAAAGTTCAGTTGCAGCTGTTACATCAACGGTTTTTAATTCATCCATGATCATTTTTACACCACGATCAAATAATTTTTGATTTGTTAATTGCATATTGACCATTTTATTTCCTTTGATGCGTCCAAGTTTTACCATGACTGCAGTTGAAATCATATTGAGCACCATTTTTTGTGCAGTGCCACTTTTCATTCTAGTACTTCCAGTAATAAATTCTGGACCCACTACCACTTCGATAGGGAAGTCGGCATGTTCAGAAACGGGACTATTTAAATTACAGCTAATGCTACCTGTGGTAATTTGATTTTTTCTGCAGGTTTCAAGTCCACTAATTACATAGGGAGTTGTCCCACTTGCGGCAATACCTACGACCACATCTTGGCTGCTAATATTAAATTCCTTTAAATCTTTCCATGCTTGTTCAATATCATCTTCGGCATTTTCAACCGCTTGGAACATGGCTTCATGTCCTCCTGCGATAATGCCAATGACTAGTTCATTAGGTACTCCAAATGTTGGCGGACATTCACTTGCATCAACTAAACCTAATCTGCCACTTGTCCCTGCCCCAATATAAAATAGGCGACCACCATTTGATAATTTTTCAACTATGGAGTCTACTAAAGCTTGAATTGAAGGAATGGCATTTTCAACAGCATAAGCCACTTTTTTATCTTCTGTATTGATATTTTGTAAAATCTCAGCAGTACTAAAATTTTCGATATGATTGTAGTTAGAATCAGATTCTGTAATGCGTATAAAATTTGAACTCATAATAATGGTAAAGCGTTAATCCTTTTGATAGAATATTACCTAAAGTTATAATATTTCTTGCAGTTCATTGTCAAGCACTATGTAATAAAAATGGACATTACATGGGAATTATTACAAATACCTAATAATAGTGCTATAAAACATAAAAAAAGGTGATATTAGGCTTTACTTAATGTTTTTAAGGCCTGTACAAATACATCAAGTTCTTTAGTTGTTGTATAGAGATTAGGGGTTATTCTGCAACCATGCACATTGGCATAATCGATAGCAACTGTAAATATTTTGAATTCTTTCATTAGACGTTCCGCTAAAACAACAGGTTTGATTCCTTTAATGCCCACATTGCTAATTGCACATGCTCTTTGATCCTCTGTTGGGGTATTCAAAATAATGTTTGGATTATCTTTTACCTGACTGGTCCAATATTGTTGTAGGTACCTCAATCTTGCTTCTTTTTTTGCAGGACCAATCATTTGATAATAAGCTATGGAATCTGGAATAGTTAAGTCGGTATATACAGGATGTGTTCCCGTATGGTTCAGCCTTTTTATTTTATTTGGATCCTTTTCACCATCTGCAATTAGAGGCCAAATAGTTTTGATATGCTCTTTTTTTACAAAAAGAATTCCAGCACCAAGAGGTACACTTAACCATTTGTGTAGGGATGCCGCATAATAATCACAACCTAAATCAGCTATACTAAATTGTATATGTGCAAAAGCATGCGCGCCATCTACAATCACCTGAACGTTATGCTGGTGTGCCATTTCAGCTATTTTTTTAATGGGCAATATTTGACCTGTAATATTGATCATGTGACTTACTAAAATCACTTTAGTTTTAGATGTTATTGCGTTTTTATAGAGGTCAACAATTTCATTATCGTCTTTTGGATGATTAGGTACAGAGATGATTTTATTAACAACGCCATGTCTTTCTCCTACTAATTTAAACATATCCAACATGGCACCATAATCTTGTTCAGCCATAATTGCCTCATCACCTGGTTGCCAATGAATACCGCCAATAATGGTGTCTAAGGATTCAGTGGTGTTGCGTGTAATAATTAATTCATCTGGGGCACAACCTGCAATTTCAGCTAAAGCAACAACGGATTTTTGCTTATTCTCCCATTGCACCGTGCGCATATAATAAGAACCCTGATAATTAATTTCTTTTATGTGATCGATATATTTATTGAGGATAGGTTGGGGAAGGAAATTATAATAGCCATTTTCTAAATTGATATAATCTGGTTTTAAAATATATTGTTTGCGAATGCTATCCCAAAATGCATTGTCTTGAGCTAGCTCAAGAGGGGATTTAGTTACGTTAACCGCAAATGCTTTAGCCATCCCATTAAGACCCATAGGCAGCGCTAAACCTGTTAATGCAAGGTCTTTTAAAAATTGTCTTTTTTTCATACGGGTCTGTTTTGAACCTTAAATTCCATAAAATTCTGAAGCTTTCAAAATAAAAATCATGCAACTCGGTTAAATTGGGATAAACGGCTTTTTAAACTCCCATCTTTTACTTAATTTGATTGTTCAATAAATACCAAAATCCATTTTATGAAAAAATTAATAGTCAAAGGATGTTTGTTTATGGCTTTTTTGCCAATAACTGCTATGGCTCAATTGGATCCTGCTAGTATTCAAAAAATAAGAACAGAAGGATTAGAAAAATCCCAAGTAATGGATATTGCTTTTAACTTAACTGATAAAAGTGGAAACAGACTTGCGAATTCAGAAGGCTATACAAGAGCATCGAATTATGCAAAAGAGGTCTTAACCAAAAATGGGGCCGAAAATGCAGTGATTGCACCTTGGGGTGAGTTTGGCAAAGGGTGGGATTTAGAGAAAATGTATTTTGCAATGACAGCACCTTATTATAAACCATTATTAGCATGGCCAAAAACTTGGACAGCTGGAACGGGTGGGTTAAAAAATGCAACAGTACTTGTTGTGGATGCGAAAGATTCAATTGCTTTAATGGCTTATAAAGGTCAATTTAAAGGCAAAATTATTATTTTAGATCAAGATAATACTTATAAGCAAAGCTTTAAAGCAGATGCTGCAAGGTATACAGACGAAGCCTTGGCTGCGATGGAAGCGGCGGCAGCTCCAGTAGTTACAAAAACACCAGATACAGCGCAACAAAGACGTATGCGTGAAATGCAAGCACAAAGAGCAGGTCCACAAAGAGTTCTTAATTTATTAAAAGCAATGGCAGTTGAAGAAGGAGCAGTTGCTATGTTAACTACGAGCACAAGAAATCATGATGGAACTATTTTTGCACAAGGTGGAGGATCTTATAAAGGAACTGATCCTGCAAATTTTTTAGATATGGCGATGTCTATAGAAGATTACAATACAATCTTAAGATTAGTAAAATCAGGTACGATTGTAAAGGCTGATCTAGAGGTTAAAACGAAATTTCATACAAAAGATTTACAGGGCTATAATGTAATTGCAGAAATTAAGGGAACAGATCCATTATTGAAAGATGAAGTAGTAATGATTGGTGCACATTTAGATTCATGGCAGTCTGGCACAGGTGCTACAGATAATGCATCTGGTTCTGCAGTGATGATCGAGGCAATGCGCATTATTAAAGCAGTAGGTATTGCTCCAAAAAGAACAATTCGTATTGGTTTATGGAGTGCAGAAGAGGAAGGTTTATTGGGGTCTAGAGCTTATGTAAAAAACACTTTTATGGATGCGAATAATAAACCTAATGCAGCACATCAAAAGTTCTCTACCTACTTTAACATTGACAATGGAACAGGTAAAATCCGTGGTATTTATGCACAAGGAAATACGGCAGCTGCAGAAATTTTCAAAACATGGTTTACGCCTTTCCATGATTTAGGAGCTAAAACAGTGACACTAAGCAATACAGGAAGCACGGACCATATTGCATTTGATGGAGTTGGCTTGCCTGGTTTCCAATTCATTCAAGATCCTATTGAATACAGTACAAGAACACACCATAGCAATATGGATGTGTATGATCATTTAATGCAGGACGATTTGAAGCAAATAGCTACAATTGTTGCTACTTTTGTATTAAATGCAGCGCAGCAATCAAGCTTGATGCCAAGGAAAGAATCAAAATAAAATGGAACTAATAGAAGAAAAAATTTATGACCGAGTGGACTTTGCAAAAAGTCCACTCGGCATTTGTGAGTTTGACAATTGCACTTTCAAACATTGCACATTTGCTCTTAACAGTTTGGCAGGTAGTATTTTTATTGATTGTACTTTTGAAAATTGTGATCTTAGTAATTTAAAGCTTGCTCAGACCTCATTTAGAAAAGTACAATTTAATGGCTGTAAAATGATTGGGCTTCGTTTTGACGAATGTAATCCATCCTTGCTTGATATTAATTTTAAAGAGTGTAATTTAAGTCATAGTGTGCTTGTTGGTTTGAAATTAAAAGGTACACAAATAATACATTCTGTTGCAGAAGGTGTTGACTTTACGGATTCAGATTTGACAAGTGCCGTATTCACTCACACCAATTTTTTAGATGCTCGTTTTGTACAATCTAATTTAGAAAAATCGGATTTTAGACAAGCAATTAATTATGCTATTGATCCTACTCAAAACAAATTAAAAAAAGCGCAGTTTAGTCCAGAAGGTTTAGATGGCTTGTTAACTGTTTTTGGAATTATCGTAAAATAAATAGTGCCCATCATGTCCTTTCTTTTTGACCCTGAAAATTTATTACCTAAAGATGGTATTGCCATTTACCATGGAATTATATATCCAGAAAAGGAGGCAATGGCGCTATGTGATTTATTATTTGATACCATTCCATGGAAGCAGGATGAAGTACTCATGTTTGGCAAGTTGATTACCACAAAACGAAAAGTGGCTTGGTTTGCAGACGCTGGAATCACCTATACTTATGCTGGCGTTAAGAAACATGGTTTAACATGGACGCCTGAATTGCTTCAAATTAAAGAAAAAATAGAGGGCTTATCTGGCGCAAAATACAATGCATGTTTGCTTAATTTATACCATGAAGGAGAAGAGGGAATGGGTTGGCATCAAGACAATGAAGTGGAGATGGTTGCTGAATCTTCCATTGCTTCATTAAGTTTAGGAGCAGTAAGAAAATTTGCATTTAAACATGCAACAAGCAATGAACGGTTAGATATTGAATTAGAAAATGGTTCCTTGCTTGAAATGAAAGGCACGATTCAAAACAATTGGTATCATTCTTTGCCCAAAACAAAAAAGGTAAAACAAATGCGCATCAATTTGACCTTTCGATTGATGCACGAAAATCTTTAATTTTTAAAGAGTTGAATTGTGTAATCCAATAAGGCTGTATCCCCAATTTCACCATGACCAGGTACGACAATTTTTAAATTAGGGAAAGCTTTCTTTATTTTCAAAACGGTATTTGACCAAGTATTCGTGTTTGCGTCACCCAAATAACCCTTGCTTGCATCTAATTCTTTTATTAAACATCCACCAAAAAGCAGTTCTTCACTTGGGAAGTAAGCAACTACATTATCGGTAGTATGTCCTTCTCCAAAATGCTTAAGAACTACACTTTGCTTTCCAACTTTTAATATAGTTGAGTCCTTAAATCCATTATTAGGAACCACATAATTATTTGACTTTGCTAAATCAATTGTTTTAGTATTTGCAAAGGATGGGATATGATTTTCATGAAATGCTTTTAAACCCCCTAAACAATCATTGTGAAAATGTGTTGGAACTATGGCATTGATTTTTGATTGCAGGGTGGTTTTGATCCATGCGATCAATTGATTCGAACTACTATCGTTTACTGGGGTGTCGAAAACTACTGCTTCATTATTATTGGTAACAATGAGTCCATTGCAGGGTACATTTCCATAATCATTAGTTTGTAAATAGGAGATATGTTGATAGGTATTTGGAGTAATCTGAATGATCTTTAATTGATTGGATTCGAACACTGTTTTGGGTTCGATCTTCAATAGATTTTGAGTGTTTCCATTTAAACTATATATTAAAATGATGCCAAAAAAGAGTTGTTTCATAATCAATCGATTAATTTGAATTGTCATTGTAAATTGGTGAATTTGGTTCATAAATAAAAAAATCTATCCTTTTTTTAAAGATTTAATCAGAAAAATGTTCCAAAATCATATTCCGGAACATTTTTCTCATTAAAAGGCTTTTAACTCATTTTTTTAAGATTAATATTTGATGCTTAAAACCAATCAAACATGAAAAAAACAATTTTAATCGCTCTTTTTGCAGTGGCTTTATTTTCTTGTAAAAATGCAAGCGAAACAGCTTCAACTGAAGCAACTACATCATCATCTAGCTGTGTGAAAGAAGGTCCAGAAGTTGATTTAATGAAAAAAGCGATTACTGCATACAGTTCTGGTGACTTTGCAACGATGGCTTCTTGCTTTAGTGATACTGCGAAATCTTGGCATAACGGCGATACAGTTGCCATGAAAATGTCAGATAGAATTGAAATGTTTAAAAAATTTAGAGAAGGTGTTGAAAGTATCGATCCAGGTACACCAAATTTAGAAGTAGTTACCGTGGATACAGATGACGAAAGATACAAGGGGTACAAATGGGGACATGCTTGGGTTAACTTTACAAATAAGTCTAAGACAGGTGAAATAACTAAGACTTTAACTTTTGCTTCATTTGCAATTAAAGATGGCAAAATTCTTTGGGAGCAGGTGATCTATGATGCTAAATAGGTTGCATCTTTAATATCTTACAGAAAAGAAATGAATAGGCCTCTAGGAATAGGGGCCTATTCATTTGGCTAAAAGTCTTTAATTAAAACAGTTTGAATAATTTATTAGGGCAGATTAGTCAAATTTCAATTTTATTTTAATCATATTGTAAATCAGCATTTTTTTTATATAATTTTGTGTAATTATTTGTACTTAAAATTAATTTTTTATGTTAAGAAGATATCTATTATTGTTTGTTTCTTTAATTACTTTATCTAATTTAAATGCACAATTTGAAACGAGTAAACAAATTTATGTTGGGAGCACTTTGCCTGAACTTGTAAGGACAGCAAAGACAGTTGCAATTCTTCCATTTAAAGCAAAGGTTGTTTATAAAAGAATGCCAAAAGGAACTACAGTTGAAAGCATTAAAGAAGAAGAAAAGGGCTTAACAACATCTATGCAGCAAGGCATGCTTACTTATTTACTTAGGAAATCAGACGACTATACTGTAAAATTTCAAGATGTAGATAGAACCAATGCCCTACTGAAAAAAGCAGGTGTCTATGACGATATTGATGCTGTATTAGCTGATACTTTATGTAAAATACTTGGGGTTGATGCAATTATAAAATCAACATGGACATATGAGAAAACTGGAAGTGAAGCAGGCGCAATAATTATGGCACTTGCTGTAGGTGTAAATAAAAATGTAGGTAGTGGAGGATTAACTTTACAAATATACGGTGCCAAAGATGGTGAACTGGCTTGGAGATTTTATAAAGAGATGAACGAACAGGCATGGTCAAATGCTGGAGAAATGATGGAAAGAATTATGAGAAAAATAGGAAGGAATTTCCCATTCGAAAAGAAGTAATTTAAATTTCTGCTGTAGTATTATCTTCTAAACTTCCAAGTAAAACTATAACTAATTTGACTCTTGTCTCCATAAGTGAATTTAAGTTCAAGTTCACTATTGGTAGCTTTAATTGGAATTAAATTTAATCCACCCCATACAATTACTTTTGATGATTCATCATAATACCAAAACCCATTAGTTGTCATTGGAATAGGAGCTCCAAAATTTAAACTTCCAAGATTAGTGCCGCCGTCTAAAGCATCTTTTGCTTTCGCACCACCAAGTGCTGAAGTTTTTGATTTTGTAGAATAGAGCTCTATGTAGGGTGAGCCTTGGAATTTAGAATAAACACCTGTCAAATCTGTAAGTTTATTATTAGCATAAGCAGAATCAGACTTGCTCATTAAAAACCATTTTCCTTTTATTGTATTTTCAATATTATTTAAACTTGAGCTATTCTCATTATTTTTAGTACAAGAACTTAATAAAACAATCAACGATATATACCAATAGATACTTTTTGTCATAACATATATTATTAATCAAATATATGAATAATATGGCATAAATTACCGCTCACAAGAAAGCCCCTAACTCATTAAAAAGTTAAGGGCTTTTTTGTAGACTTTGAAGGAATAAATCAATCGTCTCATCAGACAATATGAAAGTTAAAGTCGAAAAATTTAGTTTAGTAATACTGAGCTAAATCAATAGTAGTGCCATTTAAGTCACTATAAATTTTAGTGATTACTCTTCTTGTTTTTCCATCATAAACAACTTCGCCCACATTGCCAGTAAAACTAGCAGTGGTATTTGGACTCACGCCTGAACAACATGCGCCACTTCCGGGTTGTGAACCAATACCAATAGTAACCATGATATTTTTAGAACCAGTTCCTTTAATCTTGAAACTAACGCGTTCCGCAATTGGTTTTGGGACATTGTTGCTTGCATCTGATTTACCTATTGGAGTAGCATAGATCACACTTACTGCAGACATGAACAGAACTAGGAATAAAGTTGTCTTTTTCATAAAATTAATTTTATTGTTAATGAATAAATTGCTCCATTAACTTATGCCATATCTTATTTACTTTGAAATTTTTAGACATTATAAAGTGTCAATAAAAATCGGATAGTTTAGCAGAGCGGTTTGTCTCTTAAATATAATATATTTTTTATATAGATTATATTATGTTTATGTCTTTTAGTGAATATAGTGCGCTTAATTGGAGAATGCAAGTAAATAGGTATATAACGAAAAAGCCCCTAACTCATTAAAAGTTAAGGGCTTTTGCGGACCGGACGGGACTCGAACCCGCGACCTCCGCCGTGACAGGGCGGCATTCTAACCAACTGAACTACCGATCCAAGAACTCAGAAACCAGTTTACTGTTTTCCGGGTTGCAAAGATAAGGGGAAAGAAGTTTTTTAAACAAATCTTTTATTAAAAAATGATGTATTATTTTTACAACCCAAACTAAGATTATGCCAGAATACCCAAATAGACAGTTTTTAGAATTTGAGCAGCCCATTAAGGACTTATATGAGCAGATTGATGCAACCAAGAAATTGGCCGAAAAGAACCCTAAAATCGATCTTTCTGCCACAATAAAACAATTAGAACAATCCATTGTAGAAAAGCGTAAGGCAATCACAGAAAGCTTATCCCCGTGGCAACGTGTGCAATTAAGCCGCCATCCAGATAGACCATATACTTTAAAGTATATCCAATTAATGTGTGATAAATTCATTGAATTACATGGCGACAGAAATGTAAAGGATGATAAGGCCATGGTGGGTGGATTTACTGAATTTAATGGCCAAACAGTGATGATGATTGGTCAGCAAAAAGGGATTAATACCAAGGCTAGACAGATGCGTAATTTCGGGATGGCGAACCCAGAAGGGTACAGAAAAGCCCTTAGATTGATGAAAATGGCCGAAAAATTCAACAAGCCAGTGGTATGTCTAATTGATACTCCAGGTGCATTTCCGGGGCTAGAAGCCGAAGAAAGGGGCCAAGGAGAGGCTATTGCACGTAATATCTATGAAATGATTCGCTTAAAAGTACCAATTGTCATAGTAATTATTGGTGAAGGGGCTAGTGGTGGTGCATTAGGTATTGGAGTGGGTGATAAGACTCTAATGATGGAAAATACCTGGTATACGGTAATTTCTCCTGAAAGTTGTAGTTCAATTCTTTGGAGAAGTTGGGATAAAAAAGAATTAGCCGCAGAGCAATTGAAATTGACTGCAAATGATATGAAAGGTTTTGGTTTGGTAGATGAAATTGTACAAGAACCATTAGGTGGAGCGCATTGGGATTATGAAGCTGCCGCAGTCATGTTGAAAACACAAATAATTAAAGCTTTAGATGAAATTAAGGATATTGATCCAGCAACTAGAGTAGAAAATAGAATTGAAAAATATAGCAAAATGGGCTTCTGGGAAGAAGCTTAAAGATAATACCCCATGTTAAGACAAACACTCAAAGGAACAGGTGTAGCATTAGTTACGCCCTTCAAAAAAGACAAATCAATTGATTTTGAAGCATTAGAAAATTTAATAGAGATACAAATAGCAGGTGGAGTAGACTATGTTGTGAGTCTAGGCACTACTGGAGAATCAGTTGTGCTAAGCTTTGATGAAAAATTAGCAGTATTAAATTGTACTTATAATAAAGTGAATGGTAGAGTGCCGGTTGTAGTTGGAATTGGAGGTAATGATACAACATCATTGATTGAATCATTTAAGAAATATCCATTAGACAAAGCAGTCGCAATATTAAGTGTGACTCCTTATTATAACAAACCATCACAAGAAGGATTGTTTCAGCATTATATAGCAATAGCTGATGCAGCACCTTTGCCAATCATACTTTACAATGTACCAGGTCGTACAGGAATTAATATGAAGGCATCTACTACACTGCGTTTAGCCAATCATCCAAATATTGCAGGCATTAAAGAGGCAGGACCAGAAATGGCCCAGACAATTGATATTTTAAAAGATCGCCCTAATGATTTTTTAGTAGTAAGTGGGGATGATGAAATTGTAATGGCACAGATTGCATGTGGTATGGATGGTGTAATTAGTGTTGCCGCAAATGCCTTTCCTAAACCCTTTGCAGATATGATCAAGTTCTCGATGGCTGGTGATTTTTCAATGGCTAAGAGAATCAATGATTTAATGGTTGAAGGATATTCTTATATGTACGAAGAGAATAATCCCGCTGGTATCAAGGCTTTCATGGCTGAGCAAGGTTTGATTCAAAATGAATTAAGATTGCCTTTGGTTCCAGTTAGCGCAGGTTTACAAGAACGAATTAAAAATTATATTCAAAGATTTATGCAACATAATTAATTGCATTAATAAAAAAGGAGTTTATATAAAAAAGAAGCGTCTCGATTGAGACGCTTCTTTTTTATTGCTAGTTTAGTTTTTGCTTGATGGCTTGTAATTTCATTAAAGCCTCTACAGGTGTGAGGTTATTGATATCGATACTGTCTAGTTCTTTTCGGATGGATTCAAATGTTTCTGTGTGTGCATCGAAAATAGATAGTTGAAATTTTTCAGTTGGGGCTTGAACGGTAGGGCTTGCTTGTTGGTGGTCTTTATTCTTTAATTCCATTTCATGTAAAATGGTGTTTGCACGGTCTACTAATTCATTTGGCATACCCGCCATCTTTGCTACATGAATACCAAAGCTATGGGTACTTCCACCTTTAGCTAGCTTACGAAGGAATATAATTTTATTACCCACTTCCTTATGGCTCACATGGAAATTATGAACACGGGTTAATTGCCCTTCCAAATCATTTAACTCATGATAATGGGTTGCAAATAAAGTTTTAGGACGATGAGAAGATTTTTGTAAATATTCAACAATACTCCAAGCGATTGAGATACCATCATAAGTAGATGTGCCTCTTCCTATTTCATCCAACAAAATTAAACTTCTTGAACTGAGGTTATTTAAAATACTAGCAGTTTCAATCATTTCGACCATAAAAGTAGACTCACCTGCATTTAAATTATCACTCGCTCCAACACGGGTAAAAATCTTATCAGTCAATGGAATAGTGGCAGCGGTAGCAGGCACAAAGGAGCCCATATGGGCCATCAATGTAATCAATGCTGTTTGTCTTAACACTGCGCTTTTACCACTCATATTCGGTCCTGTAAGAATAATTATCTGTTGATCTTTGGGATCCAATAATGTGTTGTTGGAAATATAGGGTGTGTCAATAGGTAGGGTTTGTTCAATCACAGGATGTCTACCTTCGGTGATGGACAAAACGCCATCATCAGTCATGGTTGGTTGACAATATTTATTTTGCTTTGCTATATGTGCAAAACACAATAAACAATCAATGATCCCTATAAACTGGCCATTGGTTTGAATCGAATTTAAGTCGGATAGAATTTGGTCCAACAATGATTGATACAATTGTTGTTCTAAAGCAAAAATTTTATCCTCTGCACCTAATATTTTTTCTTCGTATACTTTTAATTCAGGTGTGATATAGCGTTCTGCAGTCGTTAATGTTTGTTTACGGATCCAATCGGCTGGTACTTTGTTTTTGTGCACATGTGTTACTTCTAGATAATAACCATACACATTGTTATAGCCAATCTTTAAGGAGCTAATGCCTGTAATCTCTGCTTCTTTATTTTGTAATTGGGTCAGGTATTCCTTGCCGCCACTTGAAATATTTCTAAGTTCATCTAATTCAGCAGATACGCCATCTTTGATAAAGCCTCCTTTCATAATCGTTGCAGGAGGCTGCTCCATAATATGATGTTGTATCGCTTCAATGGTATTGGAGCATAACACTAAATTGTCGGCCAATGATTTAAGATAAGCGTTTGTAGCGGGTGCTAGTTCAGATTTAATCTTTGCAACTGCAGTCAATGATTTCTCTAATTGCACCAATTCTCTTGGTTGAATTTTTCTGCTTGCCAACTTACTTGTTAATCTTTCTAAGTCTCCACAAGATTCAATCGTGTCTTGTAATGAAACAGCGGTTTCTTTAGTTTCAATAAAATGCGCAACAGCAGACAATCTTTGGTTTATTTGTTCTACCGATTGTAAGGGGAAAATCAACCAACGCTTTAATAACCTTGCACCCATTGGGCTTTTAGTGGCATCAATGATATCAATCAAGCCTTTTTGCCCTGCACCATTTCCGATTAATTCTAAATTACGAATGGTGAATTTATCCATCCATAAAATTTCATTTCGATCAATACGACCAATAGTATGAATATGTTGTAAATGTGGATGCTCTGTTTCTTTTAAGTAATGAAGAATTGCGCCAGCAGCAATAATACCTAATTTTTGAGCGTCCACTCCAAAACCTTTTAAGTTCTGTGTTTGAAATTGTTTCAATAACAATTCAGTTGCAAAAGCCTCGTCAAAAATCCAACTGTCTAATCCATAGGTATAAAAGCTAGTACCAAAACTTTCTTTAAATGCTGCCTGGTAATTTTTTGGGTAAAGGATTTCTGCCGGTTGCAAACTTTGTAATAATTTATCCAAATATTCTACATTACCTTCTGCAATTAAGAATTCCCCAGTGGTGATATCTAAAAATGCAATACCTCCTTTATCGTTTTCTACAAATAAAGCGGCCAAGAAATTATTCTGTTTATGCTCTAATAATTTATCATTCGTTGCAATGCCTGGAGTTAACATATCTGTCACACCTCTTTTCACAATACCTTTTACCGTTTTAGGATCTTCTAATTGATCGCAGATGGCAACACGATGCCCCGCTTTTACCAATTTATGTAAATAGGTATCTAAGGAGTGGTGGGGAAAGCCAGCAAGCTCACTTGAGGATGCGGAGCCATTATTTCGCTTTGTTAAAGTAATGCCTAAAACCTTAGATGCGATGACTGCATCTTCTCCAAATGTTTCGTAAAAATCACCCACTCTAAAGAGTAAAATAGCGTCCGGGTATTTTTGTTTAATAGCCCGATGCTGTTGCATTAGAGGAGTTTCTGAACTAGATTTTGCCATGGGTGACAAACCTACATAATTTTTTAATATTTGAAAAGCTTACTTTTGCACTATGCGTAAATTAAGCATGGAAGAGTTGGGGAGAAAGTCGGTCGAAGACTTTAAGTTAGCCGATAAAAAGCCATTGGTGGTGGTGATGGATAATATCCGAAGCATGCACAATGTTGGAAGCGTATTTAGAACTGCAGATGCTTTCCTGATTAGTGGTATTTGTCTTTGTGGATTTACGCCTCAACCACCTCATCGTGATATTCATAAAACAGCACTAGGTGCCACAGATTCTGTGGATTGGATGTATTATGAGGATACGGTGGATGCAGTTGGGGACTTAAAAGCGAGAGGTTATAAAGTACTTGCCATTGAACAAACTGAGGGTAGTATTTTATTAAATCAATATGAACATTACAATACACCAACCGCTTTTGTTTTTGGGAATGAGGTTGATGGGGTGAGTGACGCGGTCATTCAAGTTTGTGATGGGGTGATTGAAATTCCTCAATGGGGGATGAAGCATTCTTTGAACATTTCTGTCGCCGCTGCTGTTGTATTATGGGAATTTGTAAGGGAAGTGAAATAGCATAAAAAGATTAAATGAGTACAGTTAAAAATTATTTTAGTTTAGTGAAATTTTCACATACCATTTTTGCATTACCATTTGCATTTATTGGTTTTACACTAGGTGTGCAATATATGGGAATGAATCATCTTCCTTTTGAAAACATTGGGTTGAAATTTTTCTTGGTTCTAATATGTATGGTTACCGCAAGATCCACTGCCATGGCTTTCAATAGGTACTTGGATCGACACTTTGATCAACTCAATCCAAGAACAGCAATAAGAGAAATCCCTGCGGGTATAATTAAAGCAGAAAAGGCTTTATTATTTATTATTATCAATCTTGTACTTTTTATTTTTGCAACTTATTTCATCAATACCATTTGTTTCTATTTGTCTCCCGTCGCTTTATTTGTCATTATGTTTTATAGTTATACAAAAAGGTTTACTTTTTTGTGTCATTTGGTATTGGGTATTGGATTAGCATTAGCACCAATAGGCGCTTATTTAGCAGTAACTGGTGTATTTAATATTGTACCCTTATTGTTTTCTTTTGCAGTGGTATTTTGGGTAAGTGGTTTTGATGTTATTTATGCTTTACAAGACATAGAGTTTGATCAATCACAGCAACTATACTCCATCCCAAGTTATTGGGGTTTAGGTAAAGCTTTAAATATTGCTAGAGGCTTGCACATCATTTCTTCGTGTTTTATAATTACAGCTTATTTTATAGGCGACTTCCATCTTATTTATCTTGCAGGGGCTTTGGTGTTTGTTGGTATGTTAATATACCAACACAGTATAGTTAAGCCAAATGATTTGAGTAAGGTGAACATCGCTTTTATGACGGCTAATGGTATTGCAAGTATTGTTTTTAGTACTTTTGTCATCTCAGCAATTTTGTTGACTACTTTTTATTAACGTAAACTTTTATTTTGGCAAGAATCATTTGTATAGATTATGGTGGAAAGCGATGTGGATTGGCTGTAACCGATCCCTTTCAAATGATTGCGACTTCATTGGTAACAGTGGATACTAAAAGTTTATTTACTTTTTTAGCAGATTATATTGCCAAAGAGCCGGTGGAATTAATCTTAATAGGTGAGCCATTGAATTTAGATGCATCTCCAACCCATGCCACTCCCATGGTTAAAAAAGCGATTATTGATTTAACCCAAAAGTTCCCATCTATTCCTGTGAAGACCGTAGATGAGCGTTACAGCTCAAAAACAGCTGTAAGGGCAATGATTGAGATGGGTATGAAGAAAAAAGACCGTCAAGTGAAGCAGAATGTTGATTTGATTGCAGCAACTATTCTACTGCAAGAATACCTAAATAACAAGGATTTAATGCTTTAATGCAGTATCTAAAGGCTTTTAAGCTTGAATTATTGTAACTTTGCACCCATAATTGAACTACTATGACCTTACCAATTGTAGCCTATGGTGCTGCTGTTTTAAGAAAAGTGAGTGAGCCAATCAGTCCCGACTATCCAAACTTAGCGAAGCTAATTGAAGATATGTGGGAAACCATGTACGATAGCAATGGTGTTGGACTTGCAGCGCCTCAAATAAATCGTGCAATTCGTTTATTCGTTATGGATAGCCAACAGATTTTTGAAAATGCAGAACCTGAAGATGCATCATTCCCAGATGCGCCAGGAATTAAGCGTGTTTTTATCAATGCTGAAATCGTTGAATTAAGTGGGAAGGAGTGGGTGTATAATGAAGGTTGTTTGAGTATCCCAAAAATCAGGGAAGATGTTTTAAGGCACGAAAAAGTGACACTTAAATACATGGATGAAAGTTTTGTAGAAAAAATAGAAACTTTTGACGGCATGACAGCGCGTATTATACTGCATGAATATGATCATATTGAAGGGAAATTATTCATTGATTATATCAAGCCTTTAAAAAAGAAGATGTTACAAGGAAAGTTAAATGATATCCATAAAGGTAAAGTGAGGGTGGACTATAAAATGACTAATATTAAATAAACATGCGTCGATTCCTACTTTTATTTTCTTTATTCATTGTAAGTCAATCCTGGGCGCAGGATACGAGCTTTCAGGTAGCGAATCAATCTTTTACACTTGCTGATGCAATTGTTCGAAACAACTTTGATTATAAAGATATTTTAGAAAAAATAAAAAGGGATACAAGTTTTTACAAAGCCTTTAAAACCCTTAGGACAATAGGTTATAGCTCTTTTAATCATATAGAAATGTATGATAAAAACCAAAAAATGGTTGCTTCTTTAGATAGCAGAACCCGTCAAAATAAAATTGGTGCTTGTAGAACGATGGATGTATTGGAAGAAAAAACTTTCGGTAATTTAAGAAATAGCAACGGTGAATATAATTACTTAACACCATCCTTGTATGCAAGTTTATTTTTCACAAAAGGTCAGATTTGTGGAGAGACAAATATTGTCAAAGGGAAAAAAAGAACCATTCAAGGCTCGGGGATAGACAAAGCAAAAGAGCAATTAAAAATGTTGTTTTTTAATCCAGGTGAAAAAATCCCGGGTATCCCAATGATTGGTAATAAATTAGATTTATACGACGAGAATGCACATGAACTATATACCTATCGATTAGATTATGTAGACTATCATGGGAAGTTGGCCTATGTTTTTGAGATTAAGCCAAAAGAGGACCTTGGTTTTTTTGCAAAAGATAGAGTGGTCGTAGATCAAATGATCACTTGGTTTAATCCCAATACTTTAGAAGTACTTGGTCGTAATTATTCTTTGAGTTATAAGGCTGGTGTATATGATTTTAATGTTCAGATGGAAGTAGAGATGACCTATACAAAAAATGGACTCTTAGTTCCTAAGATTTTAAGGTACAAAGGAGATTGGGATGTGGTCTTTAAAAAGAGAGAGCGCGGACTTTTTACGGCAACCTTATTCGATTTCAAAATTGCAGATTAGTTTATCTAATGTTCAAGAAAGCTATGCTCAATATATTTTACAACTTCAATTAAGCTACCAGTTTCTTTAAAGACTTTTAATTGTCGATCTGCTCCTGTGCCAGACGCAAAGATATTTTGTACTTTTTCAATGTGCTTTCTACTACCTAAATCATCTACCACACCATCTACGAATTCAAGTAGTTCATCAATCAATTCTTTTACGGGCATTTCTTTTTCTTTACCAAAGTCAATTAACATGCCTTCAATGCCATATCGACTAGCACGCCATTTATTTTCATTGATCAAAGCGCGTTGATAATTAATGAAGTTGATATTCTGTCTTCTTAAAGTATAAATTTTAGCACATAAAGCCTGGAACAATGCAGCGATGGTTGCCGTTTCTTGAACGGTCATTGGCACATCACAAATTCTAAATTCAATGGTATTGTAAACTGGGTGTACCCTTAAGTCCCACCATATTTTTTTAGCATTGTCTATACAGTTTGTTTTTATCAATAATTGAATAAAACTGTCATAAGCTTCGATACTTTCAAAATAGTCAGGGATACCTGTTCTTGGGAATTTGTCAAAAATTTTAGAACGGTAAGATTTATACCCTGTATTGCTAGATTCCCAAAAAGGGGAGTTCGTGCTTAATGCATAAATATGTGGCAAGAAATACCTTGCTGTATTCGCAATATGAATGGCCATACGGCGATCTTCTATTCCGATGTGTACATGTAATCCAAAAATCAAATTACTCCTTGCAGCCTGCTGTAATTCGTTTAAAAGGGCTTGATACCTGCTTTGATCTGAGATAAGTTGTTTTTCCCATAAGCTAAAAGGGTGGGTGCCCGATGCGCCAATGCTGTAACCAAGTTCATTTGCAATTTTAGAGACATGTGTTCTTAATTCAAAAACCTCTTGATAGGCTGTTTCTACATCATGACAAATTCCAGTGCCTACTTCTACGACTGCCTGGTGCATTTCAGCCTTTATCTTTTCTTTGAATAGTTTTTCTCCTTCGTTGACAATAGATTGCTGATGGCTTTTTAATTCCTTCGAAGCAGGATCTAATACCATGTATTCTTCCTCTATCCCAATTGTAAACTGTGTTAAATTTTGACCCATACAGCTTGAAATTACTAATTTTTTTAAGATGAGCTACATATAAGCAAAAAAAAGCCCTCCAAGTGGAGGGCTTTTTCTATTCATCTAAGTGTAGACTAGAATTTGAAACGTAAACCTAATTGGCTTACCCAACGAGCACTGTAGCTAGGAGATGTGCTTGAACTGATACCCCATGGAGTATTGTTCGCGATTGGAGAGAAGCTATAGCTAGGTGTAGTTGAACCAGTAGCACCTTGGTACTTTATGATTGAGAACTGATCGTTCGACATAAAGTAAGTTCTACCCCAATTTCTATTCAACATATTTGTGAAGTTAAATACGTCATAAGTTAATTGGAATTGGTATTTCTTATTGTTCAATTTCACGTTGAAATCTTGTACAAATTTCACATCAATGATGTTTGTGAAAGGTAATCTTGCACCATTTCTTTCAGCATATTTACCTCTGTTTTTGCTTAAGTAGTTGTCATTAGAGATATAGTCTTCTAAAGCTTGTGCTTGAGCAGCAGCAGATAAAGGGAAAGAGCTATTTGTTACAAATGTCATTGCCTTAATTTGAGCAGCTGTAGGGATAAAGATTAAGTCGTTCGTTTCAGAAGTTCCTTGATCTCTAACAGGACCAGTTGCATATACATAACTGAATGGGTTACCAGACTGTCCATTGTATACTAAGCTAAATGTAGAAGCTAAAGCACCTTTTGCATAAGTAAATTTCTTAGCAATAAATGCACTCACTCTATGTCCTAAATCAAAATCAGATCTTGATCTTTGAACATCGTTTCTACCATTTACAGTCTCCATATATCTCCATTGAGAGTTATTTTGACTTGAAGTTGGTTCATGTGTTACAAATGATGTACCATAGGTATAGAATGCATTGAATGAGAATCCATCAGTCCAAGATTTGTCGATAGAAGCTGTAAAGTTGTATGCAAATCCAGAACGGCCATAATAACGTTGGTTTTCTAACAAGAATACACCAGTGTATGGATTAGATCCAGCAGTAATTCCTGGAGAAGCTGGGTAACCAATACGCTTTAAATCGTAGATATATCTGTTATCTGGACCTTGTAATTGACCTACAGGCTTTTGAATATCTAATCTTCTGTAATAGATCTCGTTAATATTTTTACTTACACTACCTTCTACAGTGATTGACCAATTGTCTTTTAATTTCTTGTCAAAAGCCAATGAAGCACGGAAGATTTTTGGTAATCTGAAGTCTTTAGAGATTAAATCCATTTGACCTTTAGCAGCAGCAGTACTTAATCCTAAGTCAGCGGCTGTGTATTGTTTAAACGGATCAGGTCTGAATTTGATACCATATTTAGCAATATCAGAAGCAGTGAAGATAGATAAGCCACCAACACTTTGACCATTATTGTTAAACACACCACCAGGCCATACCAACGGCACACGTCCTGTGAACATACCAAATCCTCCACGTATTGTCATATTTTCTTCTGGCATTTTATAAGTAAATCCAACTCTTGGAGAGATTGAAATTTTTGGATCAGGAATTGCGCCTGATCTTGCGCCATTGAAATCATAAATTCTAGAAGTATAGAAGTTGAAATACATATCTTCTAATGGAGTAGACAAGAACTTCGTATAATCAGCTCTAACACCATAGTTCAATGTTAAATTGTCAGAATACCTGAATTCATCATTGATAAATGCACTTCCTCTACCAGTGTAGAAGCTTGCAGCTGCTTTCGTGTTATCTCCTGTAGTTTGATCTAACAAAGAGAATGAACGATCATAACGTGTAGGCGCTTTTTCTGCTAAGAAATCAGCAAGAGAAGCGAACTGGTATGATCCAAAGTTTTGACGAATAAATACGTTGTAAGACTTACTTAATTCATAGTCAACACCTACTGTGAAAGCATGCTTGTTCACGTTGAACTTAAAGTAGTCTAAGAAGTTTACGTTTCTTTGCTTTAATAAGTTTGAAGTAGAGAATTCTTCTGAACCAAATACCAATGAACCAGCTGAACCATCAAAAATTGTAACACGAGGGAATGGATCACCAATTTGGCTTCTATCATCCATCACATCTGTGTATGTATACAAGAACTTATTACTTGCACCATTCTTAAATGTTGTCTTTAATTCAGCAGATAAAGAGTTTGTTTTGTTTGGATATAAAACTCCGTTGTTGAAAAAGTTTACTCTAGAAGAACTAGAAGCAGAAGTTGCATAAGAATTTGTTTCGTTGTAACGGTAAGAGAAACTGAACTTGTTCATTTTATTGATGTTCCAGTCAAGCTTAGTTGCTAATCTCTTTGCACTTGTAGATGCTGCATTATCTTGGTAGCCACCAGTGTTATAACCATATTTAGTTTTAACAAAGTCTACTAATTTATCGATATCTGCTTTACCACTTGCACCTCTGTAACCACTGATATCAAAAGGTTGTGGTCTTTCGTTCTCAATTGATTCAAAGTTTACAAAGTAGAATAATTTATTCTTGATGAATGCGCCACCGATGCTTCCACCAACAGTTTTAGCTGTAAATGGATTTAATTTTTTCGCTTTATCTTTTGGACCTGTTGGTGTTTTACCAGTCAAGTTTTCATTTTGCATGAAAGAATAAACAGTTCCAGATACTTTGTTAGTTCCACCTTTTGTAGTTGCGTTGATACCACCACCAGTAAAGTTACCGATAGATGCATCGAAAGGAGAAACCATTACTTGGAATTGATCAACCGCATCAATAGAGATTGGACCAACTCCAGTTTGACCACCGTTGGTACCACTTGCACTTAAACCAAATTGGTCGTTGTTCACAGCACCATCAATGTATAATGAGTTAAAACGGTTGTTTTGTCCAGCGATAGATACACCAGCTAAATCACCATTACCACCTACAAATTTAGCAGTAGGAGAGAAACGTAAGAAATCTTGAACGTTTCTTCCAACTGTAGGTAAGTTGTCTAATTTATCACGACCGATGATGGTTTGAGTTCCACCCCTTACTGATAAATCTGTACCTCTCTTAGTTGTAGATACAGTTACTTCTTTTAATTTGTCAATTTTAGAAGAAAGGATCACATCCACTCTTACTACATCTCCTAAGGAAACATAGATATCTTCTTTCTTTTCTGACTGATAGTTTATATAAGATACAGTAATTGCATAAGGACCACCCGGCTGCACGTTACTTACATCAAATAAACCTGATTTTCTTGATTGAGCATTATACACTGTACCAGTAGGAACGTGCAATACTGTAATAGTAGCACCGACAAGGATTTCACCGTTGTCAGCTTTTACAGAACCACTAATGTTACCAGTTGTATTTTGAGCAAAACTCAAAACCGGTAATAATAGCATGGCAACTGCAAAATGTAGTAATTTTTTACTAAGCATAGTTGTTGTTTTATTTAGTGATGCAAAGAAAGTAATATTCCTTCAAAACGTTTTGTGTTTTTCTTAACATTTTAGGACAAATTCACATATCAGCACATTATATATTAAATAAGTTTATAATGTATAAGCAATTTCTTTAATATTATATTAAAATCAATATTTTATTGAATTTAATTATCGATGATAAGCGTTTTCTGACTCGTTTTCTCTTTCCTTATCATAGGCCTTGATAATTGCTTTTACCAATTTATGACGCACCACATCTTCCTCATCTAATTGAATATGCGAGATCCCTTCGATATTTTGTAAAATTCGTACTGCTTTTTCTAATCCACTTCTTTGGTTTCGCGGTAAATCTACTTGTGTAGGGTCACCCGTGATGATGGCTTTTGCATTTGCTCCAATACGTGTTAAAAACATTTTGATTTGTAAATCGTTCGCATTTTGTGATTCATCTAATATAATAAATGCATTGTCTAAAGTTCGTCCACGCATGTAGGCAAGTGGTGCAATTTCGATGGTTCTTGTAGACATATAGTATCCTAATTTATCCGCAGGAATCATATCGTCAAGTGCATCATATAAAGGGCGTAAATAAGGATCAATTTTTTCTTTTAAATCGCCAGGTAAAAAACCTAAACTTTCTCCAGCTTCAACTGCTGGACGCGTAAGAATAATTTTTTTAACTAATTTATTTTTTAATGCACGCACAGCTAAAGCAACAGCAGTATAGGTTTTACCGGTTCCTGCTGGTCCAATTGCAAATACAATATCATTTTTATCTGCTGCCTGAACCATTTTTTTCTGATTTGCAGTTCTCGCTCTAACTGATTTTCCGTTTGGTCCAAATACCAATACTTCATTTGGGTTTTGATCTACAAAATTGTCAATTACTTCTGCGTCGTCTCCGCCTAAAATTTGTTCAAAATAGTTTTCACTTAAATGACCATTGCGTTCCATGTATTGAATAATTAATTCAATTTTTTCTTTCGCAATATCTATTTGTTCTGGGGCACCACTTAATTTAATTTGTGTGCCTCTTGATAAAATTTTTAGGAGGGGGAATTTCTTTTTTAAAAGATCGAATTTGTTATTGTTAACGCCAAAAAAATCAATTGGATTAACCGATGCTAGGTTGATGATTGTTTCTGTCAAGGTGTTAGTTTTTAGGGTTATGTAGGTGGTTCTATCTGCCTAACACAATTTAACACCCACTTGTTCAAAAACAAGCCAAACATTTACACAATATGTGGATTTCTTAATGCCTTAAAGAGGGCTTAACAATTTCTTAAACTAGCAATCATTTGAATTGGATCTGCTGCTTTGAATACAGTGGTGCCTGCTACTAAAACATCTGCACCAGCTGCAACTAATTTTGAAGCATTATCTAAGGTAACACCACCATCAATTTCAATTAAGGTAGCAGCGTTATTTTGAACGATTAATTGCTTTAAGGCTTTAACTTTTTCGTAAGTATGTTCAATAAATTTTTGTCCACCAAAACCAGGATTCACACTCATGATACATACTACATCAATATCAAAAATAATATCCTTTAAAACATCTACCGGTGTGTGAGGATTCAATGCAACACCTGCTTTCATGCCTTGTGCTTTAATTTGTTGTAAGGTACTATGTAAGTGAGGGCAGGCTTCGTAATGCACTGTTAAGATAGTAGCACCCGCTTGTTTAAATGCAGTAATATATTTTTCTGGTTGAACAATCATTAAGTGCACATCCATCTCTTTGTTGGATGTTTTTTTGATTTGTTCAATAATAGGTAAACCATAACTAATGTTGGGAACAAAAACGCCATCCATCACATCCAAGTGAAACCATGCTGCTTCTGAATTATTTAGCATAGTACATGCTTTTCCAAGTTCTAAAAAATCAGCAGCTAAAAGGGAGGGTGCAATGATGGCCATGTTTTGTATTTGTACAAAGTTCTTGATTTTTTAGACAACTGTCATTTTTTGGTCAAAAAATATCTCAATTAAACCGATTTTCTTGGATTGCATGCATTTATAAATGATATGAACTATTTTTGCAGCCAATTAAAACGCTATGAAAAAATACATCTACCTCATAATTGCAATGCTGACAGGTTCCCAAGCTTTTGCTCAACAAGATACTGTTCAATTTGAAGGGGAGACACATTTTAAGAATGTACAACAATTAACTTTCGGGGGAGACAATGCAGAAGCATACTGGAGTTTTGATAGCAAAAAAATTATTTTCCAAAAAACAAATCCTAAAGAAGGGATTGTTTGTGATCAAATATTCATGGGTAATCTTCCATTGAATGGACTAGATCCATTTAAATATAAATTAGTTAGTACTGGAAAGGGTAGAACGACTTGTGCTTATTTTATGAAAGATGGCAAACATATTATATATGCATCAACGCATGAAGGTAGTGCAGATTGTCCTCCACCAGTGGATCGCGCGAAGTATGGCAATAAATATATCTGGCCACTGTATAATACTTATGACATTTTTATGGCAGACACCAATGGTAATGTGGTTAAAAAATTAACTACAGCAAAAGGGTATGATGCAGAAGCGACTTTGTCATATGATGGAAAGAAAATGATTTATTGCAGTGACAAAGACGGTGATTTGGATTTATATGTAATGGATATTGCAAGCGGCAAGGAAAAGAAAGTAACCAACGCATTAGGATATGATGGCGGTGCATGGTTTAGTCCAGATGGGAAGAAAATTGTGTGGAGAGCAAGTCGTCCAAAAACACCAACTGAAATCGAAGAGTATTCAAGCCTGTTAAAAGAAGGTTTAGTTGCACCAACCAATATGGAAGTATGGGTAGCGAATGTAGATGGTTCCGATGCAAAGCAAATCACTAATTTAGGTCAAGCAAATTGGGCACCTAATTTTACTCCAGACGGCAAGCAAATTATTTTCTGTAGTAACCATGAATACAAAAGAGGATTCCCTTTTAATATGTACTTAATTAATTTAGATGGTAGCGGTTTGGTTAAAATAAGTAGAGATAAAGGTTTTGATGCTTTCCCAATGTTTAGCCCAGATGGTAAAAAAATCATCTTTGCATCCAATAGAAATAATAAGGGGACAAGAGACACCAATTTATTTGTGGCTGACTGGGTGTATTAAGCGGTTTAAATTTAATTGATTACTTTAGCTCCAAAACATAGACTATGTATAACGGACTTTTACATTTACACAGTACTTTAAGATGGGTGGTTCTGATTGCCTTACTTATTAGTATTTACAAGTTATTTACCCAAAAAGACGCCTTAAAATCAAGTAAAACCTTGTTAATGAGTGCACATGCAAGTTTATTGGTGGGACTTTACCAATACATTGCTGGTCCTTTGGGAATTAAAATGATTCAATCTGCAGGAATGGGCGCAACCATGAAAGACGCAGTAAGTCGTTTTTGGGCTGTTGAGCATATCTTCTCTATGATTTTAGCAATTGTGTTAATCACGATTGGTCATGTAAAATATAAGAAGACATTAAATCCAAGTCCTACCCGTGTTTTATACGTTATTGCTTTGATTTTGATACTTTTAGCAATGCCTTGGCCATTTAGAGCTGGAATTGGTCGCCCTCTTTTCCCAGGAATGGGTTAGGAGTAAAAAATAAAACATTGATTTTCAATATATTAGAAAGGAGAAGTCCAACTTCTCCTTTTATTTTAGCCTTTTTAGAAGAATTAATCGGGATTTTTTCATAATTCCATTCATTTCCATATCTTTGCAACCCCAAAATAAGTATGTCAAAACAACCGCTGATTAAACAAGATGGAGTAATTATTGAAGCACTGAGCAATGCTATGTTCAGAGTTAAGCTTGAAAATGGTCACGAAATCTTAGCAACAATTTCTGGAAAGATGCGTATGCACTACATCAGAATTTTGCCTGGTGATAAAGTAGGTGTGGAGATGAGTCCATATGACTTAACTAGGGGAAGAATTATTTTCAGACATAAATAAGTTGAAAGTTTTTCTAAAAAAAACGAGTTTAAAAACATTAGGAATAAATATTTAAAAACAAAAAGATGAAAGTTAGAGCATCTATCAAAAAACGTAGTGCAGATTGCAAGATCGTTAAGCGTAAAGGCGTATTATTTGTGATCAACAAAAAGAATCCTCGCTTTAAGCAAAGACAAGGATAGTAAGGCTTTCAGCGGAGACGCTAAAGTTTTAAACAAAAACAAAAATTAAACAAAAAAACAAGTTTTAGCATATGGCTCGTATTGCCGGTATAGACTTACCAAAAAACAAAAGAGGAGAAATTGGATTACAGTACATTTTCGGTATTGGACATTCTACTGCTCGTTATATTTTAGACAAAGCAAACATCAGTTACGATAAAAAAGTAAATGAGTGGAATGACGATGAGCAAACTGCAATTCGTAATATCATCAATGCTGAATTCAAAGTAGAAGGTGCTTTACGTAGTGAAGTTTCTATGAGCATCAAGCGTTTGTTAGATATCGCTTGTTATCGTGGTTTACGTCACAGAAAAGGTTTACCTGTTCGTGGTCAAAGAACTAAGACTAACTCACGTACTCGTAAGGGTAAGCGTAAGACAGTTGCTGGTAAGAAGAAAGTAGCTAAGAAATAATAATACATAGGTAGTCACTTCGGTGACTACCTTTTGTTATATAAATCCGAATAAAATTAGATCCTAAGCATCAAGTTTAGGGGAGATTTACTCGGTTTCCGCTTCGGCGGAATTTCAATTTAAATAACCCGCTCTTTTTACGCGTAATTATTACAAGTAAATTGGGCACACCTCAAACAAAATGGCAAAACCAAACAAGGCACAGAACAGTGCGAAAGCCGCTGCAAAGAAGAGAGTCGTTAAAGTAGACGCTTCTGGTGAAGTACGTATCAGCGCAACATTCAACAATTTAATTATCGCTTTCACTAACAAAGCTGGTCAAGTTATCAGCTGGAGTAGTGCAGGTAAAATGGGCTTCAGAGGTTCTAAAAAGAACACTCCATATGCAGCTCAAATGGCAGCAGCAGACGCAGCGAAAGTTGCATTAGATGCTGGTGTTAAAAGAGTAGAAGTATTTGTTAAAGGACCAGGTTCTGGTAGAGAAGGTGCTATTCGTTCTATCTCTCAATCAGGTATCGAAGTAATTTCTATCCGTGACGTAACACCTATGCCGCACAACGGATGTCGTCCTCCAAAACAAAGAAGAGTATAATTACTGCAATTTATTTTAACTATTTATAAACCAGGATGCATCATTGATTTTAGATTTTTACTGATGATGCGTCGACACTAAAAAATCAAAAAAAAAGAAAGATTATGGCACGTTACACAGGCCCCAAAACAAAAATTTCCCGCATTTTCGGCGAACCAATTTTAGGTAACGCAAAATGGTTGGGCAAAAACAGCAATCCTCCAGGACAACATGGTGCACAACGCAAGCGTAAGCAATTAGGCGAGTATGCATTACAATTAAGAGAGAAGCAAAAAGCAAAGTATACTTATGGCGTTTTAGAGCGTCAATTCCGTAAGACTTTCGAAGAAGCATCTCGTTTAAAAGGTGTAACTGGTGAAAACTTGATCAAATTATTAGAAGCTCGTTTAGACAATACAATTTTCAGAATGGGATTGGCAGCTAGCCGTCCTGAAGCACGTCAATTGGTTGCACACAAGCATATCGCTGTAAACGGTGATGTTACCAATGTGCCTTCTTATACATGTCGTCCAGGTGATATCATCACTTACCGTCCTAAGAGTGCTCATAATTCTTCTATCGTTAGCAAGCAACGTGCTAGAAACACTAAGTTTAGCTGGGTAGATTGGAATGAGAACGAGAACAAAGGTACTTTCATTGCAATGCCAGAGCGCGAAGCAGTTCCTGAAAACATTAAGGAGCAATTGATTGTAGAATTGTATTCTAAATAGTAGGTAGCACTTAACAAAATTTCTTTCTAAGGAAAGAATCAAATAAAAAAAAGTAGTAACATGGCTATATTAAGTTTTCAAAAACCGGATAAAATTGTTTTACAAAAAGCAAATGATTTCGAAGGACAATTCGAGTTCCGTCCATTGGAGCCAGGCTTTGGTTTAACATTAGGTAATGCTTTAAGAAGAGTTTTATTAAGCTCTCTAGAAGGTTTTGCTATTGTAGGTATTAAAATCGAAGGAGTTGATCACGAGTTTGCTACGATCAAAGGAATTACTGAAGACGTAACAGAAATGATCTTAAACTTAAAGCAAGTTCGTTTTAAGCGTAAGGCAGATCAAGATGTTAGTTCTGAAAAAATTACTTTATCTATCAAAGGTGGTAGCGAATTTAACGCTGGTCATATCGGTGAAGCTTCTCAACAATTCCAGGTGATGAACCCAGAATTAGTGATCTGTTTCATGGATCCTACAGCTAAATTAGATATTGAATTAACGATCCAAAAAGGTCGTGGATATATTCCTGCAGAAGAGAATAAATTAAAAGATATGCCATTTGGTTATATCGCAATTGATTCTATTCACACTCCAATCAAGAACGTTAAATACTTAATGGAGAATTATCGTGTGGAGCAAAGAACAGATTACGAGAAATTAATCTTGGAAGTTGCTACAGATGGTACAATTCACCCAGAAGATGCTGTAAAGCAAGCTTCTAGAATCTTGATCCAACACTTCATGATCATCACTGACGAGAACATTACCTTCGACAACAAAGAAGATAAGAAAGAAGATGTGGTGGATGAGCAAGTATTACAATTAAGAAAAGTATTAAAGACTCCTTTAGAAGATTTAGATCTTTCTGTACGTGCATTCAATTGCTTGAAAGCTGCTAAGATTAACAGCTTGAGCGAATTGGTACAATACGAGCAAGAAGATTTAATGAAGTTCAGAAACTTTGGTCAAAAGTCTTTATCTGAAATCGAGCAAGTATTGATCGAAAGAGGATTGAGCTTTGGAATGGACTTAGGAAAATTAGGATTAGACAAATTAGATTTACAATAGTCCTCAAGGATTTAGTAGGTCATTATTTATAACCGAGCGAAAGCTCAAACCTTACAATTCCTGACACGGTGTAAGGATAAAACTTAAATGTCATGCGTCACGGAGACAAAAACAACAACCTTGGAAGAAAGAAGGCTCACAGAGAAGCCTTATTGATGAACTTAGCTTGTCAAATTATTACGCACAAGCGTATCGTTACTACTTTAGCTAAAGCTAAAGCTTTAAGAAAATACGTTGAGCCATTAATTACGAAAACTAAGAAAGCAGGTTCTAAAGAGGAAATTAGTCACAATCACAGAATTGTGTTTAGCTATTTAAACGATAAAGCTGCTGTTAAAGAATTATTTACAGTAGTAGCTCCTAAAATTGCTACACGTCCAGGTGGATACACTCGTATTATTAAATTAGGCATTCGTCCAGGTGACAATGCTGAAAAAGCAATGATTGAATTGGTAGACTTCAACGAAATTTATGGCAATTCAATAGCTTCTGCTACTGAACCAGCTAAAAAGACACGTAGAAGTAAATCAACAGCCGCTCCTAAGAAAGAAGCTGCACCTGCGGAAGCTGCTGCACCAGCAGAAGAAGCTCCAGCTGAGCCAACTGCAACTACTGAAGAAACTCCATCAGCTGAATAATGAATTAATTCATTTTACATATAAGGCAAGACTTTGGTCTTGCCTTTTTTTTGCCTAATTTTGAATCATAAACATAGACACCTAACTATATGACCACACAACCAGCAATTTTAGTTTTAGCCGATGGGAATGTTTTTCATGGTCAAGCCTTTGGGAAAATTGGAACGACTACAGGCGAGATTTGTTTTAATACAGGAATGACTGGTTACCAAGAAGTATTCACAGATCCGAGTTATACAGGGCAAATTATCATTATGAGCAATGTTCATATTGGTAACTATGGTGTAAAAGCAACGGATGTTGAAAGTAAATCTGTAAAAATTCACGGTCTAATAGGAAGGAATTTAGAAGAAAAATTTAGTCGTGCACAAGCAGATGGAAACTTAAATGATTATTTAATTGAAAATAACATTGTTTCGATTGAAGGTTTAGATACGAGAGCATTAGTTACGCACGTTCGTCAATCAGGTGCAATGAACTGTATTATATCTTCTGATAATATAGATGTAGATGCTTTGAAAGCGCAACTGGCTAAGGTTCCTAGCATGGATGGCTTGGAATTAGCAAGTTCAGTAAGTACAAAAGAAGTATATGAATTGGGAGATGTAAATTCTCCAATTAAAGTTTCTGTTTTAGATTTTGGTGTTAAGCAAAATATTTTACAATGCTTAATCGATAGAGGAGCACATGTAAGGGTGCATCCTGCTAAAACAGATTTCGCAACTTTAAAAGCGTTTAATCCAACAGGATATTTTTTATCTAATGGTCCTGGAGACCCTGCGCCAATGGATTATGCTGTAAAAACAATCAAAGAAATATTAGCAGAGAAAAAGCCATTATTTGGAATATGTTTAGGTCATCAATTATTAGCAAGAGCAAATGATATTCCAACCTTTAAAATGCACCATGGTCATAGAGGCTTAAATCATCCTGTTAAGAATATTATTACTGGTAGATCAGAAATTACTACTCAAAATCATGGATTTGGAGTAGATCCAGATGCAGTTAAAAACCATCCTAATGTGGAAGTGTCACATGTGAATTTGAATGATGATTCAATAGAGGGAATTCGTTTAAAAGATCGACCTGCATTCAGTGTCCAGTATCACCCAGAAGCAACGCCTGGTCCACATGATAGTCGTTATTTATTCGATGATTTTATTGCTTTAATGAAGTCAAATTAATTGTTATTATAAATCACACCTATGCTAAACCTTACAATCATCAATGGGCCTAATTTAAATTTATTAGGGAAGCGTGAGCCGGGTGTTTATGGTTCTGAAACCTTTGAAGACTTTTTAGTGCAATTAAAAAAAGCATACCCCCAAGTTAACTTCACCTATTATCAGTCAAATATAGAAGGGGAGTTGGTGAATGCAATTCAGCAATATGGGTTTAATCAAGACGGGATCATATTAAATCCTGCAGCATATACCCATACATCGGTAGCAATTGGCGATGCAATTGCATCTATACAAACACCAGTGATCGAAGTACACATCAGTAATGTGCATGCTAGAGAAGATTTTAGAAAAATTTCACATGTATCCGCAAAGGCGACTGGGTCAATTGTTGGTTTAGGTTTAAATGGATACCGTTTAGCAACAGCATGGTTTGTAGATCAAGCTGCAAATAAATAATTAAAATTCATTAATACCTGGTCCATGCAGTCTATAAGGATGGATTATTCCCAAAAAGTAAAATGGTTAATCGGACTTTCGATCATTGTAAAATTGGCTTTGTCTTTTTTACTTGAACTTGGAAATGATGAAGTCTATTATTTTACGTATGCAGTTCAACCAGATTGGAACCATTTTGACCATCCTCCAGTTGTTGGATGGATGATTCAATTATCTACATTGAATTTAAATTGGGTTTCGACACTTTCTATGCGTCTTGGAAGTATTGTTGCTGCTGCAATTTCTACATGGTTTGTATTTCGAACTGGAACTCTAATAAAATCAGAGCGAGCAGGATGGATTGCCGCTTTGTTATATTCCTTTTCAATTTACACAAGTATCATAGCCGGTTTATTCATTATGCCAGATAGTCCTCAAGTCTTGTTTGTTACTTGGAGCATCTATTTAATGTCTAAATGGATTGTTAGGCCACATTTATTTAGCATTCTTAATTGGCTTGGATTAGGTTGCTTAATTGGTTTAGCTACATTGAGTAAAGTACATGGTTTGTATTTATGGGCTGGGTTCGGCGGTTTTATTTTATTCCATCAGATAAAAACATTTAAACAGCCTTATCTTTATTTAGCCGCATTGATTACATTAATTATGATTCTTCCAATTGTTTATTGGAATATTGATAATGACTTTATTACTTATAAATTTCACTCGAAACGCGTTTTACATTCGGGTATTCAACTTGGTAGTTTTTTGCAACAAATTCTTGGAGAAGTCCTTTACCAAAATCCATTTGTTTATTTAAGCTGTTTGATTCCATTGATTCGGTTTAAAAAACTACAAACCCTATTTCAAACTCAAAATAATAATCAGCAACTTTCTTCCTCTATATTGCCTTTACTTTTATGGCTTAGTGTGCCTTTAATCGTTTTGTTTTGGGGCGTTTCTTTATTTAATCCCACCTTACCACATTGGACTGGTCCAGGTTATATTGCTTTGTTTGTAATAGCTGGGATCTATTGGTCTGAAACTTCAATTTTGTTAATTCCTACATTCATCAAATGGGCAATGGGCTTTGTCGGATGCTTGGTCATTGGATTTGTCCTATTGGTACATGTTTTTCCAATCCAATTAGGGGCCAAAACACCAGAAAATTTAGGAGAGTACAACCCAATCAATGATGTAACGGGCTGGACACAGTTTAGCGCCGAATTTAAGGACTTAGTTGTAAAGGATGTAAAAGTGAATACAATGAAGGCTAAGTCGCCAATTTTGGTCTCTAAATGGTTCCCAGCAGGGCATATATTATTTTATACAGCTAGGCCAATTCAAAAACAAGTTGTAGCTATAGGGGCACTTGAAGATGTACATAAGTTCGCATGGATAAATGAAATGCAAAAGGGTTTAGAAATAGGGCAGGATGCCTATTTTATTCAACCATCCAATTTGCCTTATAATCCTACTAATTTGGTCTTGCCCTATTTTGAAAAAAAGGGTAAGACGGACACAATAAGAGTACAAAAACGAGGTGTTTTGTTAAGGGAATTTTATGTGTATCGATTCAAAAATTGTCAGCATTTGCCAGCACCGATCTTGCCTAAAAAATAAAGTTTTCAAAGTCTTTTCTGTAAGATATGCTTACTCCTTGACGGTTTCTTCTGCCCATACTGCCTCCAATAATATCAAGGCTATTCCTATTAAATATAATTGCGCGTAGTTTTTTATCTTTTGTTAAAACGAATTCTATATTCAAGTCAGGCAACCATTGGAAATTATTATTTTCAATAGTTGATGCCGATCTTAAATTAAAGTCAAAATCACCTCCAAGGTTGACAATTACTTTGTCATTGAAAAAGCTTCTTCCTAATTTCAGATTTACTCTTTGACGATCTATCTTATTAGAATTGATCGCAATTCCTGATCCTGTTGGGTCTAATAGATTGCCACTATTGTAGACTTTAGATCCAATATCAAAACGCATGCTTTGGTCGCCAGTAACTTTATTCAATAAATTTGTAACAGACTTATTTATTTCTCTAGTCAATAATTGTGAAATAGAATTGATACCAATAGTGGTGACACTATACGCGTTATTGGTATTGCCAGTATTGAAACCTACTGGGGCAAAAGAGTTAAAAACAATTAAGAAAGAAACCTGTTTGATAATTTCATTGTCATCACGCTCTAGCCTTGATATAAACTGAGAAAATTCATTGTCCGTACTAATTGGATTGCCAGGAGAGAAGGCCAATGTAAATTTAATATCTGGTCTAGCTAATTTATTTCTTAATGCGGCAATCACAAATACATTGCCCCTATATGATTTAACAGCAGTGCTAAAATTAGCATTACCTACTAATTCGTTCAAACTAACTCTTTCAGCGGTGTATCTTGCATCTACATGAATGTCTGCTTCATAAGGATTGCCAGTCCACTCAATAAAATTACCAGCCTCTGGTATCAATTCAAAAGGCTTTCTAATGAAAGATTGGAAGTTAAAGTCATATTTTCCTCTTTCAATATTATATTTACCACGCATTGTTAATGGTTCAATATTACCCGCTCTAATTTTAATCCGACCATTTCCTACTGCTTTAATTACATCACCAGTGAGTTCGTCTAAAATAACATCAATTTGTGTTTTATTGTCAGCACTAACATCTAAGTCTACTACTAAATTGTAAGTGGGTATTTCTGTATTGCTAATGACAGACTTTCCAATTTTTTTAAACACAATGAACTCAGACTTGCCTGTTTCTTTACTTGTTGAATTGGGTAAATAGATATGTGAGCTGTCATTTACATCCGCATTGATGGTCATTTTGATATTTTCTTCTGGACCACGTATTGTCATGGATGCTCTGCCAACAGCTTGTCCATAGAAATAACTATTATCAATAATGTCCATATTTACAAGTTCTATCTTTGGACTCTGCATCTCCATATCGTATACTAAGTGCTTGAATCTTTGATGCAAGATTTTTCCTTTGAATTGAGCTGTTCTATTTAATTTGTCTTTTACTTGAATTGTGCCAAAATCAATTCCTCGATCATTGAATTCAATAGACGCACTATCTATAAAATAAGGCACTTTTGTATAATCAACCTTGAATGAGGCATTGTTAATTTTAGCTAACCCACTTAAGTCGGGGTTTTCGATTCGACCACCAAAATGAATTTGTCCTGATGCTTTACCTTTTAAATCGGTTAGAACACCACCAATAAATTCTTGAACAAGACCAAAATTAGACTGATTTAATGTCAAGGTAGCATCCAATGGATTTAAACTATCATTGATACTATAACTACCTTTTGCTGTTAAATTGTATTCATTATTTGGGCAATTCAAATCAAATGGTACAATGCCTGTTTTGGAATCGTAGGATGCTTTAAGACTTGTATTGCCCAAAGGGGTGGAATTAAAGCTTAGTTGATTAATTGCGCCTTTTAAATTAAAAGAAAAAGCCTCGTTTAGTTGATTCAAATCGATGGTCGCATTGGTGACGCCTTCTAATTTTGGATAACTGAAAAACACATTGGTTATGTCCCCTAAAATGACATTTTCTAATTTAACCTGTAATCCGTTTTTATCAGTAGGGTGATTTTGGAATTCTAATTTTTGCAATCCTTGTGTAATCTTGAATTGTTTTGCAAAAGTGTTATTCTTTCTTATAGAGATTTCTCCTCCATTTTGGATATCCCATTGTTTTTCATTTAAGATAAAATAGGAGGGCGTCCATTTAATGCTTAAACCATCTGTGAAGGTGTTGATTTTTCCATTTAATGTTAGATAAGATAGAGCAGATTTACTTTCAGCTTTTAATTTAAAGACGGAAACATCTTTAGAAGTAGTTACCTGTAATGTGGGGTTACTTAATTTAAAACTATCTGTTAAATTAAATTGAGTACCTGTAAGGTCTAGCTTTAAACTATCTTTATTACCAATGCCATTAATATTGCCGTTTGAAATAGCAAATTCATTCCATTGTGCATAGGGCATTTGAGCTTTTAATTGCAAAGTTTGCTTGTCGGTATCAATTCTTCCATTGATTGACATATTGTTGAAACCAGAGAATTCATTTCTAAATATGCGAATATATGGCTCGAAATAATTGGTCTTTATTTGAAAAGAGAAGTCTTGATTTACAGGGGTCTCTTTTAAATTTTTGATATAATTTGGTATATAACCCTGTAAAAAATATTGAACACTATTTGGTAATTGATTGATATTAAATTTCCCAATGATGCTTGCTTGTATATCGTCACTTGAAAGCGTGATTCTTTTTTTACCTTCAGCAATACTTGATTTTACAGCAATAGAGTCAAAATTGATTGTAGTGGCATTACTTTTTAATTTTCCGTTGTAAAATTTAGCAAAACCTATAAAATTATCAATAGTGGATCCTGCAAAATTCACATCCAATAAACCAGTAAGTTGAATCTGGTTTTTAGAAAATTGCAAAGCACTCAAATTAGCGTTGGTTAAATCGCCAACAGCATTAAAGCTAGGTGTTGCATTTGTAAAGTCTACTTCTAAATTACTTATGAAGTTAATGTTTGGATCTTTTATTTTGATTGATCCGTTGTATGCTTGCTTTTGTAGGACGCCATTTGTTTGTATTTGAGCATAAGTATAACCATTGAATTGAATTGAATCAATTTGACCGTCAATATTCGTTTTAATTTTATTTAAATTGAATGAACTTCCAGCAATTTTTCCTGTGAAGTTCAAGAGACCTAAAGAAGGAATTTTCAATAGTTTTCCAGCATTAAATCTTTTAGCAGTTAAATTGCCTTCATAGATTGGTTCTTTATCAGTAGGGAATTGTAATCTGATAGAAGTAGCGGCAGTACCAATATCTGTTGCCAGATTCCCCTTGGCTATGAAATCATAAATGGTGCCATTAAGTATGCCATTGTAATAGAAATTACCAAATGCATCTAGTGGAATTTCCTTTAGGTCTTTAATTTCAGGTATCCAATTACTAAGATCTTGGATATTTGTTTTTGCAATAAACTGATTCAATTGAATGAAAGTATTTTTCATTTCAGGAATTCCAGTCATTGTCAAATCTCCTCTAAGGAATGATTGACCATATTGCGCTGATAAATTAGAAGCTTTAAAATCGTCTACGGTACCATTGAAGTTGAAACTAGTTGTAATTTTTTGATTGATATTTCTCAGTTCTGGTGCGAAATAAGCAATGTCATCGAATGCTACAATGGATTTATTAATCCGTCCTTTCATGTTTACTTTGTGCATATATTCCTTAAAATCAGGAATAAATTCCTTGTATTCCATGGCGTAATAGTTGCCAATTGTGCTATTATTTGTCTTTAATTCTAATGACGCTAGTTCCATTATCTGGGGCGTCATCTTAAACTGGGTTGCTAATTTTTTAATTATAAAACCAGATCTTTCTTTCAATGATAAATTAACATTTGCACGAATGGTGTCTGCAATAAAACTTGCATTTTCAATTTTGGCATTTAAATCATTCATGCGAATATGTTCCCCATCAAAATAGGGTACAGGCTTGCCAAATCCGTATTCAATCCATATTTTACCTTGGAGTATTTCAATTTGTTTAGCAACAATATTTAAGTTGCCTTCGTTGAAATATAGTTGATTTTTAATCGAGGGCTTTTTCTTCTTTTTTGAAACCGGTGCTAATCCTGGTTTATCTAAGATGTAATAAAATGGCTTATCTAAAACCAATTTTTCAATTTCAATTTGTTTGTCTTTAAACTGGTTAAAATTGACTAGCACATGTTTGGCTTCCAATTTTGTTGTACTCCCAATCCATTCATCATCCTGTATGAATCGAATATTTGTAAAATCAATTTTCTTTAAATCAAATTGTTGTGTTTTGTTATTGCTGTCTTTTGATTGAAAATGATCTAATATGAATTGATAATTCCATTTTGGACTTTTCCTGTGTAGATAGATACTTGCTTTTTCTAAACCTATATATCCAATGACAGGGTTATTATTTGAAAATAGTAAGTCAGTCACTCTAAGTTTAAGTGTTTGTGCAAACAATAAGGTGTCTTTTTGCTGATCTTTAACAAGTATATTTTTGATATCAAGTCTATTGAACAAGGAAAAACTTAAACCATCTAATTGCACATCAGTTCCAAGGGTTTTGCTCAAATTACTTGCAATTTTTTGTCCAATTTTATCCTGTACACTAGGCAATAGCAGTAGCAAGTAGGATAAAAAAAGTAATCCTACCAACGCGGCTAATAGTATACGAATTAGACTAAGCTTATTTTTGAGCAAGGGGGTCAATGTTTTAAATTGTATTAGAAATTAATAGCCTGCAACACTGTCATCTCCACGTTTATCTCCCGCAGCTATTCTTTTCCCGTCTGCTTGAATCATAACACCTTCCATTCTTCCAAATGCACCTCTTTTTGTAATTGTATATCCTTTTTCTCTCAGTTTATTAACTGTTGCTTCTGGGAAGTCGGCTTCTACACTCACCACATCAGGCAAGTGTTGATGGTGAAATCTTGGGGCATCAATTGCAGCCTTTAAACTCATTTTATGATCAATGATGTTTATTAATCCTTCATAAACTTGGTTTGGAATTGTGGTGCCTCCAGGTGTGCCAATTGTGATATATGGTTTGTTATTTAGGGTAACAAGGGTAGGTGTCATTGAACTTAACATTCTTTTTCCGGGCTGAATAGAGTTCGCATCCCCACCTAATGCACCATACATGTTTGGCACACCTGGTTTTATACTAAAATCATCCATTTCGTTATTCAACAAAAATCCAGCTCCACCAACGATAGTTTTATTTCCATAAGTATCATTCAATGTTGTTGTCACCGAAACCATATTACCAGCTTCGTCAATGATACTAAAATGTGTCGTTTGCTCACTTTCTTTTGCAATACCTGCTTGAATATTTTTACTAATACCAGCTACGCCTTGTTGATAATCTTTCATTCTTTCTTGTGCATAATTATTGCTGGTTAAAGTCTTTGTAGGTACTTTCCAATAGTCAGGATCGCCCATATGTTCTGCTCTATCTGCATAAGCCCTTCTTTGGGCTTCTACCATTAAGCTTACAGATTCAAATGTGTTAGCGCCCATTACACCAACCGGATAAGGTGCAATCATTTGCATCATTTGAGCAATCAAAATACCCCCACTAGAAGGAGGTGCAAAGCTAATTACATGGTGACCTCTATAGTCGAATTCAATTGGTTTTCTAAACTTAGGAGTGTATTTTTTTAAATCTTCTAAGCTTATAAAACCATTACTATGTTTCATTTCTTCCACAATCATTGCTGCGGTTTCTCCTTCGTAAAAGCCTGCCTTGCCTTTAAGCTGTATACGTTGAATGGTTGCTGCCAGTTCTGGTTGAAATAATGTATCTCCTGCTTTCCAATTTTCTTTTCTAGTAAATGCCGATGCTTGAGCACTATTCTTTGTAAAGTTTTTTCTTTCTGCATTCAATCCTCTTGCTTCTCTTTCTGTAATTACAAATCCATTAGCTGCTAATTCGTATGCTGGTTGCAAAAGTGTTTTCATTGAAAATTTTGCATAAGGAAGGGTGCTAAACATTCCTGCAACACTTCCAGGAACACCTGAGGCTGAAGCACCTGAACGGGACATGCCTTCTATAGGGTTGCCCTTTTCGTCTAAATACATATCTCTATTTGCTTTACTTGGTGCCACTTCTCTATAATCTATCCCCATTAAAACGCCATCTTTGCTTCTTGAAAGTAAAAACCCACCTCCACCAATATTGCCAGCACCAGGATAAACAACGGCAAGAGCAAATTGAACAGCAATGGCTGCATCGTATGCATTTCCTCCATCTTTCATGATGGCAGCTCCTACCATACTTGCTAGAGGATGGGCGGATGTGACTGCAGCCTTTTGATAAGCTTGCTCTTTAACGATTGAATATTGGTATGGATTAATTTGTGGATGTTGCTTAAAGAAGGTTTGCGCTGTTGATGTTAAACCGAACTGAAATACTGCGATACCAAGCAGGCAAAAAACCAAGAATTTCTGTTTCATAGAAGGTAGATTGAGCAAGTAAATTACTTAATTATTTAGGTATCAACAACTCGGGTGTTCAGTTGTGTAAAACTATCTGTATATACAGCCTTTTAGGCCCTATAAAAAGCCTATTTTTAAGACCTATTAATATCCAAATTATGCATCAAAAATCTGTCCTTAAAACAATTTTGTGGGTAAGTTTATTTATCCTGCCGTTTTCATTGCTTGCGCAAGTAGTTTCTCCAGAACAATTTCTGGGCTATAAAGTAGGCACTCGATTCACAAGACACCATCAAATTGTGGGTTATTTTAATGCCATCGCTGCAGCTAAATCAGATATGGTTAAACTTATTCCTTATGGTAAAACAAATGAGGGTAGAGATTTAATGGTTGCTGCAATCGGTTCAGTTGAAAATATTAAAAATCTAGAGCAAATCAGAAAACATAATCTTGGATTAGTGGATGGGTCTGTTAAGGACATCAATCAACCAGGTATCGTTTGGTTAAGCTATAATGTGCATGGCAATGAGCCAGCTTCTTCTGAGGCAGCAATGCTTACTTTATTTGCATTGGTTGACCCATCTAATGCTGAAACCAAAGAATGGTTGAAAAATACGGTGGTTATGATTGATCCATGTATCAACCCAGATGGTCGCGATCGTTATGTAAACTGGTACAATAATGCAGTTGGAACTACTTATAACGCAGACCCTGCTGCAAGAGAACATATGGAACCATGGCCTGCTGGCAGAACCAATCATTATAATTTTGATTTGAACAGAGACTGGGCTTGGCAAACACAGGTGGAGACGCAACAAAGAATTCCTTTATATCAAAGTTGGTACCCTCAAGTGCATGTAGATTTTCATGAACAAGGATACAACGAGCCTTATTATTTCGCACCTGCGGCTGAGCCTTTACATGATGTTTTAACACCATGGCAGAAAAATTTCCAAGATCAAATTGGGAAGAATCATGCAAAATATTTCGATAAGAATAATTGGCTATTCTTTACAAAAGAACGCTTTGATTTACTATATCCATCTTATGGCGATACTTATCCAATGTACAATGGTGCGATTGGCATGACTTATGAGCAAGGTGGAATTGGTGCTGGATTGGGCGTAGTAGATGACAGCTATGATACAGTAACACTAGTTGCAAGAGCAACACATCATTTTACTACAAGTTTATCTACCATTGAAATTTGTGCTGCTAACCAAACACAATTGTTAGATAATTTTAAAAAGTATTATGATAACAGTCGTCAAGGAACAATTTCTGACTATAAGACTTTTGTCATGACTGCAAAAAATGCGAGTCAATTAGAAGCTTTAGCTAGTTTATTAAAGAAAAATAATATCGAATACGGAACTTTAAATAATGCAGAATCAAAGTTTAAAGCATTTGATTATTACACAAAAAAAGAAGCTGATTTTGTAAATGAAGGGTATACTTTGGCTGTAAATGTAAACCAAGCACATAGTGTTTTAGCGCGTGTTTTATTAGAGCCAATTACCCAAGTAAATGATTCTAATACTTATGATATTACAGCATGGTCTCTACCTTATGCTTATGGTGTTCATGGCTATGCATCAAAGTTGCCCTTGTCAATTACACCAGGATTCAATTACAAGGCGCCAGCGATTACAACTAGTGCTTATGGTTATATCATACCTTACCATTCATTTGCAACAGGTAAGGCCTTGGCTCAATTGCTTAAAAATAATGTGAAAGTGCGTTATGCAGAAAAAGCTTTCACTATGAATGGAAGAAATTTTGAAATTGGTTCATTGGTTGTTTTAAAAACAAGTAATCAAGGCAATTGGAGCGATATTACGAAAGCTGTTTGTACAAGTTTAAATATAGAAGCTGTTGCAGTAAATACTGGATACGCAGAAAAAGGAGCAGATTTTGGATCTCCAGATATTGCGATCATCAATCATGCACCAAAAGTGGCTATGTTAACAGGTGAACATGTTGCTGCATTATCAGCAGGTGAAGTTTGGAGCTTTTTTGAGCAACAACTAAACTATCCAATCACTCAATTAACCTACACACAGTTAAGCAGAATTGATTTAGATAAATATGATGTATTAATTGCACCAGATGGACAATACCGTGATTTAAATTCAAAACCAATTACAGATAAATTACAAGCTTACCTTAAAAAGGGGGGTGTTTTGATTGCGCTAGAAAATGCTGCTAGTACATTAGCTATAAATGCTGATTGGGGGATTCGTTTAAAAGAGTCGGCAAAAGAAGAGAAAGCTTCTGTTCAACAATTAGTAAAGTATGCCGATAGAGAAAAAGAGTTCTTAAAGAGTTCTATCCCTGGAGCTATTTACAAAACTTATATGGATGAAACACATCCATTAGGTTTTGGTACGAATGGACTGTATTTTAATTTAAAGCAAGATAAAGTGTTATTTGAACCATCAAATAGTGCATGGAATATTGGTAGCTTTAAAAAGGATAGTTACATCACTGGATTTGCTGGTGTAAAAGCAAAAGCTGCATTGGAAGAAGGTGTAGTAATTGGCATGAAACAAGTTGGCGCAGGTAAATTGATTTATATGACAGATGATCCTATTTTCAGAAACTTCTGGGAAGCTGGAAAGTTAATTTTAACCAATGCGGTTTTCATGCACGGTAAATAATATTCAATATTTTTATTTTAATCAGATGAAGAAAATTCCATTGTTTTTATTGAGTATCGTTCTAGGCATAGAAGCGATTTATGGACAAAAGAATAGTGCAGAGATTTATACTCAATTAAAACAAATGGAAGTACTTGGCAGTGTTTTATACATTGCTGCACATCCTGATGATGAAAACAATGCTTTTTTACCTTATCTAACAAAAGAACGTTACTATCGTACTGCTTATCTCAGTTTAACAAGAGGAGATGGAGGTCAAAATTTAATTGGTAAAGAACAAGGTGTTGAATTGGGTTTAATTAGAACTCAAGAATTATTGGCAGCCAGGATGCAAGATGGTGCGGAACAATATTTTTCTACAGCTTATGAGTTTGGTTTTAGTAAATCTGCCAAAGAAGCTTTAACCATATGGGACCATCAAAAAGTGCTGAGTGATGTTGTTTGGGTGATTCGCAAATTTCAACCCGATGTCATTATCACTAGGTTCCCAGGAGATGCTAGAGCGGGTCATGGACACCATGCAGCCTCCTCCATTATTGCACAAGAAGCTTTTGTCGCAGCTGCCGATCCAAAGCAGTTTCCTGAACAATTTAAATACGGTGTACAACCCTGGAAGGCAAAACGCATTTTATGGAACACTTTTAATTTCGGTACAGTCAATACGACAAATGACAATCAACTAAAATTAGAAGTGGGTGGTTATAATCCAATTATTGGGAAAAGTTATGGGGAGATTGGTGCCGAAGCTAGAACCATGCATAAAAGTCAAGGAGAAGGCAGACCAAGAAGAAGAGGATCTTATTTTGAATTTTTCCAACATTTAAATGGGGACAGTGCAAAATTGGATATCATGGAAGGGGTAAACACTAGTTGGGCTCGTTTACAAGCAACTTCTATTCAAGCGAGTATAAAAAACATTATTAGTAGCTATAACATAAATGACCCTGCTGCTTCAGTTCCTTCATTAGTAAAATTATACCAACAAATAAATGCATTGCCCTCTTCCAATTGGAAAAATTACAAGTTGGATCAAGTACAAGAGATTATAAAATCTAGTGCTGGTATTTATTTAGAAGCTACGATAAATCAACAGCAAGTTATCCCAGGTGAGAAAGTTAAAGTACAATTTTTATTTAATCAAAGAAGCAATACAAATTCATTTTTGCAAGCTGTTCGTTTGCCATTCATTGATACACTATTTAATAAGTCGTTATTAAATAATCGAAATATTGAATTTAGTTATATCCTTAAAGTTCCAGATAATAAAGATATTACACAGCCTTATTGGTTAAAAAAACCAAAGAAAGAAGGCATGTTTGTTGTAGATGATCAAGTACTTATTGGTAAATCTGAAAACGATCCAGAATTTGATGGGGTAGTCAATGTGGAAATAGAAAAGCAGCTATTTAGTTTTAAAATCCCTTTACAATATAAATACCTCGATCCAACAAAAGGGGATGTTTACCAACCCATAGCGGTGGTTCCTGATATTGAATTAAAATACAGTAAGGATGTCTATTTAGCAAAGCCTGGCGCACCCATCATTTTAACTTCTCAAACAAAAGATCATAAAGGGAATATTGAAACCAAAGATGTAATTCATAAAGCAAGTGAATTACCAACTGAAATATTTTCAATTCATTCAAAGTCCATCGAATACGATCATATACCTACGATTACCTATTTTCCGAACGAATCCCCAAAAATTGTTGTGCTGGATGTAAAAAATACATCCAAGCATATTGGCTATATAGATGGAGCTGGTGATAAATTACCCGAAGCATTAGTTGAATTAGGTGCCCAAATAACCTATTTAAAAGAAGAAGATATTACAATAGAAAAATTAAAATCATACGATGCGATTGTAGTTGGTATACGTGCTTTTAATATGTACGCATACTTATCAGATAAACAAGCTATTTTGAACGATTATATAGCCTCAGGAGGTAATTTGATTGTACAATATATAAAGAGCAATCAAGTGGGCACTCATAATATCAAAATGGGGCCATATCCATTTACCATAAATTCAGGTAGACGTGTGACAGAAGAAAATGCAGCAGTAAGTTTTTTACTTCCCAATCATCCAGTTTTGAATATTCCGAATAAAATCAACGCAGAAGACTTCAATAATTGGGTACAAGAAAGAAGTACTTATCAAGCAGAAAATATCGATACGCATTTTCAAACTCCTCTGCAAATGAACGACACAGGAGAAACACCTAGTCAAGGAAGCTTATTGATTGCACCATTTGGGAAAGGCAATTTTGCCTATGTAAGTTTGGCGTTATTTAGACAACTACCTGCAGGCAATCCAGGTGCGTATAAATTATTAGCAAATTTAATCTCTCTTCCAAAAAATTAATCTTCCATGAAGCAACGTAGAAAAATTAGTTTCTTTATGCTTTTGATCATTGGACTTGGCATTGGTTGGATGCTCAAGAATGTAAAAGTTGGATTAATGGTTGGTATCCTGATGGGCTTGTTCCTCACCAGCTTTGTGAATCCATCCAAATCGTGTGGCAAGGGCAAAAGCGATTAAGCCAAGACCAGTTACAATCAATCCACTTAACATCATTTTAGGGCCTGTAGAATAAAAGATTGCTACCCAAATAATAATCGCTATGAATAATGGAATAGGGAAGAAGGGCATCTTCCAAGGGAAAAAATCTTTACCTCTTCTTTTATATAGAATTAATAAGCCAATAGCTTGGCCAATAAATTGAATCATAATACGCATTGCTAGAATACCATCAATAACCTCTTTCAATCTAAATAACAAACTAAACACAAAAGCAATCGCACCTAATACCAATAATGAGCGATGAGGGAAATGTAATCTAGGATGCAGTTGTGCGAAAAAAGAGAAAAAAGATTTGTCTTGAGCAGCTGCATAGGGGATCCTACTGTAACCTAAAGTTGCTGAAAATACAGAAGCGAAAGCGACCATCAAAATTAAGACGGTGGCAATAGCACCCGCATTTTGACCATATAATGTTTTGATATAATCACTCACTACAAACTTGCTATTTACAATGGTCTCAAATGGCAATACACTTGCTACGCTCACGTTCATTGCTAAATAAAGTATAGAAATTCCTGTAATTGATATAAACATGCTTCTAGGAATATTCTTTGTAGGGTCTTTTATTTCTGCTCCTAGATGACAAACATTATAATAGCCTAAATAACTATAGACAGTCTTAACACTGGCAAAACCAAGTGCAGCTACTAAACCATATTCAATTTTAAGCCCGTCATTGATATGTAAAATAGGTTCCATGAAATTACCATGTGCAATGCCACCAAAGATGATCCACAATAGGGTTGTAATTACACCCACCCATAATAAAACAGATATTCTTCCAATGGATTCTATATTACGGTACAATAAACTAATGACTAAGATAACTACTGCTCCACTCACTAATTTTTCTTGGAGAAAACTTAAATGAAAAAAGAAATTGGCATATTGTGAGAAACCAATTGCAGCCGAAGCAATTACTAAAGGTGCTTGAATCATTGTCTGCCATACAAACAAAAAGCTCATGAGTTTGCCCCATTTTCCACCATAGCCTTCTTTTAAAAAATGAAAACTACCACCTGCTTTTGGAAGTGCAGCGCCTAACTGACTCCAAACCATCGCATCTACATAGGATAAAATTGCTCCTGCAATCCATGCGTATAAAAAATAGGGGCCACCCATGATCTGAGCTACGACACTCAATACGACAAAGGGGCCGATGCCTACCATATCAATCATATTGATGGCAGTTGCATGCAAAAGACTTAATTTGCGGTCTAATTTAGGTTTCATCTTATCAACAAGATAATAAAAAATTGCTACAATTATGATCGATTCATTCAAGCAAGTAAGCTGGGCAAATACAGCTTCTATTTATGAAGTGAATATTCGTCAATATACTGAAGAGGGTACCTTTAAAGCGTTCCAATCACATCTCCCAAGAATCAAAGACATGGGTATTGATATTTTATGGTTCATGCCCATTACAGCAATTAGTCAAACTAATAAAAAGGGGAGCCTTGGTAGTTATTATGCATGTAGTAGTTACACGAAAATTAATCCTGAATTTGGTACGGATGCAGATTTTAAAAACTTAGTAGATGCTGCACAAGCATTAGGTATGAAAGTAATTATTGATTGGGTGGCCAATCATACAGGAAGACATCATGAATGGATGACACAAAACCCAAGTTGGTTTGCACAAGATGCATCGGGTCATTTTACAGAACGTAATGGCTGGGATGATGTGGTAGATTTAAATTATTCCAATACTGCTATGCGTGCCGCTTTGATAGATGCAATGTTGTATTGGGTAAGAAATTTTAATATAGATGGATTTAGATGTGATATGGCACATTTAGTTCCATTAGATTTTTGGATGGAAGCCCGCACAAAATTAGAGCAAACAAAACAATTGTATTGGTTGGCAGAATGTGAGGAGTTATCTTATCATCGAGTATTTGATACTACTTATGCTTGGTCATGGATGCATGCCACTGAAAAGTTTGGGAAAGGACATCATGGAATACATGAGGTTTATAATGTCTTGCATCAATATGCACAATATCCAAATGGTGCCTCTAAATTATTTTTCACATCCAATCATGACGAAAATAGTTGGAATGGTACAGAGTATGAGAAGTATGGTGTTGCTGCAAAAGCTTGGGCCGTTTTTACTTTCACATGGAATGGGCAACCCTTAATTTATAGTGGCCAAGAATTACCCAATCAAAAAAGATTGGCCTTCTTTGATAAGGATCAAATTCAATGGACCAATCTCCAGCCAACGCTACATGATTTTTATAAAACCTTATTAACTGCAAGAAAGCAATATCCAGTTTTACAAACTGGCAATGTGTTTAATTTGCCAACAGAAGCAGGGGTGATGGCTTATATAAAACAAGATCAATCAAATATTGCATTAATTATTTTAAATCTGTCCGAACAGATTCATCTAGTCCCAATTAAACATGAAGCATTTAATGGTAGGTTTACCAATTTATTTTCGGGGCTAAGTTTCGAATTCAATGGGGATAGCCAATTTGAATTAATGCCAGGAGAATACATAGTCTATATTAAAGCTTAGTTTCTTTTATCCTGCTGGTAACTAATAAACTCCATCATTTCGGCTAAGCTAAAACTACTTAAATTTTGTGCGGCAGTTAATCCTGCTTTTTGTGCAACTAAAACACCATATTTACAATCCTCATAACCTTCTATGGCATGTGCATCAGGATTGATTGAAATCAACACATCTTGTTCCATTGCTTGATGAATATAGCGCCAGTCCATGTCTAATCTTCTTGGGTGTGCATTTAATTCAATGACTACATTGTGCGCTGCGCAGGCTTCAATTATAGCTTCGTGATTAATTGGATATCCTTTTCGACTTAAGAGCAATCTGCCTGTAGCATGCCCTAAAATGCTTGTGTAGGGATTTTCGATCGCATTCATTAAGCGCATCATTGCTTTTTCTTCTGTCATTTTCAAATTTGAATGAACAGAGGCGATTACTAAATCAAATAATGCTAAAATTTCATCAGGGTAATCTAAACTACCATCATTTAAAATATCGGACTCAATACTTTTAAAAATTACAAAAGGTGCTAGCTTTTTATTTAAGAGGTCAATCTCTTTGTGTTGTGCTCTAATTCTATCTTCTTGTAAACCATTGGCATAGAAAGCTGACTTAGAGTGGTCACTAATTACCAAGTATTCTAATCCTTGTTCTTTTGCTGCTAATGCCATTTGTTCAATCGTATGTAAACCATCACTCCAGGTACTATGCGAATGGATGATACCTTTGATATCTGAATGTTGAATTACTTTATTTAATCCTTTTGTTTTTGCTTTTTCAATGATGGATGGGCGCTCTCTTTGTGCCGAAGGAATAAATGGAACGGCTACCTGTTCGAAAATAGCTAATTCAGATTCGAATGCTTCTGAAATATCAAAATTTGGAAGCATTTGCCAAGCAGTCCAAAAATCTGGACTAGATGCCAAGCTGAAATCTTGAATAAAAAATTGATTCTGATTTACAACATACCATCTTAATTCAAAATTATCAGGCCCTTTGCAACTTAAATAGTTGTCAGCTTCTGTACAAGTAAATCCTTTTTCAACTAACCAATGCTTTAAGTCTGAATGGGGTGTTGTGGTTACAATGTCTAAAAAATCCAAAGTTTCCATCTGTCTTTTGAAATGTCCAGATATTTGATGTTGTTCATTAGGGAACTGAATATTTAACGCATTTTCAACTTGCGCAACTGTTTCTTGAACTTGTTGATATAAGAAACTGCCTTGGTTTTGAAGGTAATAGTTTAGGGAATCCTGAATACTTTGCTGTGTCTTTGCTCCAAATCCTTTATAGTTGATCAAACGATTCTCTTCACATGCATATAATAGCTCTCCAATACTTTCAATACCTAATTCTTTCCAAATGGTTATTATCTTTTTTGGCCCTAGTCCTTTAATTTTCAACATCTCTAATATACCAGGAGGAGTCTTTAAGATATAATCTTCTAGAATTTGTAATTTTTTTGTAGCTAATAAATCCACAATTTTCTGCGCCAATGCTTCCCCAATACCTCTAATGCCTGCTATTTGAGCCGGGGTCATATCTTCTAATGGGTCGTTTAATCGGTCTAGGGTATATGCTGCGTTACTATAAGATTTTATTTTAAATGCATTTTCTCCATGGATGTCCATAAGTTTAGCAAGCAAACTAAAGTATTCGGCAATTTCATAATTGTGCATAGGCAAATATAAATAAAACAAAGGAGTCCTTTAGAGGAGTGGAAAGTAGGGGCATAAAAAAACCCCCGATGAATCGAGGGTCTTTCAATATTATCCGAAGATAATTATTTCTTTTTAGCAGCAGCTTTCTTAGGAGCAGCTTTCTTAGCAGCTTTCTTAGGAGCAGCTTTCTTAGCAGCCTTCTTAGGAGCAGCTTTCTTAGCAGCTTTCTTAGGAGCAGCTTTCTTA
>JACCDM011634474.1_pt1 | contig 58970 bp, 47 predicted proteins | sample 7445851 | NCBI WGS metagenome assembly JACCDM01 (sample SAMN15323438, study PRJNA562643) | freshwater metagenome | isolation source: river surface water | place: USA:Blue River Watershed | collected 2017-08-16
CAACTCTCCTAAAATCTATAAATACTAACCCCAAGACTGATGAAATCTCTATTGGAGTTTCTATAGCGATTTCAACTAGTGGCGATGTATATGTTACTGGTACATTCACTGGTACATTAGATATTGGCGGTGGTGTACCACCTACCAGTATTAGTAATGATGGTTGTGGATTTATAGCCAAATACAATAGCAATCTTACCCCAACTCTCCTAAAATCTATAAATACTAAGCCCAAGAGTGATGAATTATCTATTGGATTTTCTATAGCGATTTCAACTAGTGGCGATGTATATGTTACTGGTACATTCGGTGGTACATTAGATATTGGCGATGGTGTACCACCTATTAATTATGCTAACGGTTTTATAGCTAAATACTTAATAACTGATAGTACAACAACAACTACTCACCATGAACCTATATGTCTCGTTTCGGGTACTCCTATCCTCACCGATCAGGGTATTGTACCTATTGATAAAATAGATACCTCTATTCATACTATTGGTAACCAACGTATCGTTGCTGTTACAAAGTCCATTACACCTGAAAAGAACCTTATTTGCTTCGAGAAGAATTCTATGGCCATTAATTGCCCTACCAAGCGTACTATTATGACCCCCGGTCATGAAGTACTATACAAGGGCAAATTAGTACAAGCAAAGCACTTCGTAGGTAAACTAGATGGTGTACATACTGTACCGTATGATGGTAAAGTTGTCTACAATGTACTGTTAGAGAAGCATGGTTTAATGAGTGTAAATAATATGGTAGTAGAGACACTTAATCCAACTAATAAGGTAGCTAAAAGTATATTAAATGCTCTTTGAAATTTCAGAGTTTAACCTATTAGAACTGTGTAAAACTACTAGATACCGTACGTTCTGTCTTTTTATACTTTGACATAGCCAATTCAACTAGTTCCATAATAGATTCAATACCCTCTTTATCTACACTATCAATTAGGAGTTGTACTGTAAATACCGGAGAGGCCTCCTCTTTACCTACACTTAGGATTACCTCAATACCTGTACCTGACTTTTTAAATACACTAATTTCACTAGTTACTTCATTGTAAATATCCTCACAGCTTTCACTAAATTCCTCGACATTTTCCAATTCCACCTCTTGGTATTGTTGGCAAAAAATATCAAAATAAGTGCCTCGATACTTTTTCACTATTTCACCACTCTTTTCAATTAGGGTTGCGGTTTGCTTCAAGGGTACATCTAGCCCCAATACTGTAGAACTTCCCCGTTCAATACTAGTGTCTAGATACTTATTCTTATAGTAAAAACGCTTACTAAGTGTCTGTTTGCTAATGTACCAACCATTCTTGCTAAGATAGGTTTTAAAAATATCGAAGAAGATCTTGTTACTAATGCTAAAGCATTGGCGTGAAATGGATTTACCAATAGTAATAGTTAGCCGATTACTATTAGAAATGCTCCGAAAGCTTTGAATTACTTGTAGGATATCCATGTTACTGCTATGTACTTGTAATATTTTGTAATTTGATTAAATCAATTTACAAATTATTATCTGTTCATATGTTATAATAAAAAATGAGTGGTACATTAGAAGCACAGTTATTAAAACAAATTTATACTACTTCAATTAATACATTATTTAGTTTTCTTAAAACTGCAGTTTCACCTAGTGGTGATGTATATGTCTCTGGTAGTTTCAAGGGTACATTAGATATTGGTGGTGGAGTATCACCTATTACTGGTAATAGTAAGTATAGCGGTTTTATAGCTAAATATACTAGCAACCTTACACCAACTCTGCTAAAATATGTGGGTGGTACAACTACGACCGACCCCTCTTATGTGAGTTCTATGGCAATTTCATCTAGTGGCGATGTATATGTCTCTGGTGGTTTTAAGGGTACATTAAGTATTGGCGGTGGAATACCACCCATCACTAGTGGCGATGATGAAACTTTTTTTATCGCAAAATACACTAGCAACCTTACGCCTACTCTTCTAAAATCTTTAGGTGGTACATATTCAACTGACAACTCTTTTTATAAAAATTACATAGCAATTTCATCTAGTGGCGATGTATATGTCTCTGGTGGTTTTAAGGGTACAATAAATATTGGCGGTGGAGTACCACCTATTACTAATACTTTTATTAACAGTTTTATAGCTAAATATACTAGCAACCTTACCCCTACTCTCCTAAAATCTGTGGGTGACAACAATGGCATATCTACTGTAAATTCTATGGCAATTTCATCTAGTGGCGATGTATATGTCTCTGGTGCTTTCACGGGTACATTAGATATTGGCGGTGGAGTACCATCTATTACTACTAATAGTACTAATGTTAGCAGTTTTATAGCTAAATATACTAGCAATCTTACTCCTACTCTTCTAAAATATATCGGTGGTACAGCTACGAATGACACCTCTTTTGTGACTTCTATGGCAATTTCACCTAGTGGCGATGTATATGTCTCTGGTGCTTTCGGTGGTACATTAGATATTGGCGGTGGATTACCACCTATTACTAATAGTAATGATATTGGAGGTTTTATAGCAAAATACACTAGCAACCTCACCCCTACTCTTCTAAAATATATCGGTGGTACAACTACGAATGACACCTCTCGTATGGCTTCTATGGCAATTTCATCTAGTGGCGATGTACATGTCTCTGGTGCTTTCGGTGGTACATTAGATATTGGCGGTGGAGTACCATCTATTACTACTAATAGTACTGATGTTAGCGGTTTTATAGCAAAATACACTAGCAATCTTACTCCTACTCTTCTAAAATCTTTAGGTGGTACAGCTACGACTGACATCTCTGATGTGACTTCTATAGCAATTTCATCTAGTGGCGATGTATATGTCTCTGGTGGTTTTAAGGGTACAATAAATATTGGCGGTGGAGTACCACCTATTACTAGTACTGATTTTGCTTTGTTTATAGCCAAATACTTTATAACTAATAATGAACCTATTTGTCTTGTTTCTGGTACTCCTATCCTCACCGATCAAGCTATTGTACCTATTGATAAAATAGATACCTCTATTCATACTATTAGTAATCAACGTATCGTTGCTGTTACAAAGGCCATTACACCCGAACATAACCTCATTTGCTTCGAGAAGAATTCTATGGCCATTAATTGCCCCACCAAGCGTACTATTATGACTCCTGGCCATGAAGTACTCTATAAGGGCAAATTAGTACAGGCAAAGCACTTCGTAGGTAAACTAGATGGTGTACATACAGTACCGTATGATGGTAAAGTTGTCTACAATGTACTATTAGAAAAACGTGGTTTAATGAGTGTAAATAATATGATAGTGGAGACCCTCAACCCTGAAAATAAGGTAGCTAAAAGTATATTAAATGCTCTTTGAATATTTTACAATGGCATTATAAAAATTAGCTTTAGGAGTAAAGGCGTTGGGACGTTTCATTTGTATAAATTTAATACATAAATCAACTATTTCTTTATTATCTTTATTATCAAATATCGAAGAATCGAGAAAGGCATGTTTAATCAGGTAGCAGGCCACTACAGCTGCCGAACGTTGTCTACCAGCATAGCAATTAACTAATACTTTCTTGTTTTTAGATAGGTATTTGTGCATTTCTTCAACTAGTTGGGGTATGTGGCTTAATAGTAATTCTACATCATCTGGGTGGTCACGAACCGAGATATTTGTAACTTTAATATCATATTGTTTAAGTGCGGCTTGTTCTTCAGGGAAAACCATATTGGATAGGTTGATAACAAGTTTTACCTTTTCTTCTACAAGAAAATCTATATCATTTGAGGCAATTACATCTCCTAAATATAGATTTTTTATAATCATATTTGCTTTATCTATACTCCATATGTAATCATACATATAGTAATAGTAGTAAAGGGTATTATTGACTAATGGGTCCATATTTAATTACTATTATTAAATGATATATTTTTAAATAATCTCATTATTCACGAGAATGAATAGATGTGATTTGGTTGTTAGTAGTATTACCAATAACTACTATTGAAAGTACTATAAGAATGATGAAAAACCAGGTAGAGTTATTAAACATAATTATACTATATAATGTGATTTTTATCTACAGAATATTATCAAAATATAAATTAGTATATCAATGTCATATGTACCAAAGAGGCTGATAGATATGAATATATTACAAAATATGGCACTAAATAACCAGCCATCCAGACTATTAAATTATGAACTACCCAACATACCTATAAAGGTCAATAGGGTAGATAAAGAGATAGAGAAGATTAAAACGGTTGGTGTAAAAAAGATAGGTCCTAGTATATTAAATGGTGTAGTTTTTATCGGGACGTGTCTATTAATTTATTGGGTCTTACACTACAAATATTACAAGAAAAAAGAATCTATGCATAAATAAAATGGTTGCAGCACACTTGTTGTTGATTTTTGCCTCTCTTATATTTGGTATTATATGTGCCACTGTTCCTTATCACCACAATATTTCTAATCGCGACCGCATGCATTTCAAGGCACAACCACCGTGACCAAAGCCACTAATTTCTACTCCCTGTGTACATCCTAAAGTACATTTTTTCAACCTCTTCGTAACTATATAGTCGTTTCACTGGTACATTCTTACCTACCATTTTTTTATTATAATCTAGATTGACTACATTATGTAAATCAACTAGCCATTCAAATAGGTCTCTGCGAGTATCTAGACGAGGCGGGTTGTTTTTGAAATGCTTTTTGTAATTGTATTTACATAGACATGGCAATACGTATTGTAGAGATTCTAGAAAAGTATACATGTGTTTCTTCTCCTTTGGTGTAGCTTTAAGGCGGTTTTCAGCGTATGTAAAAGACATACTATGTAAAAATATCCACAGGTGTGGTCCCCAAATGTTTGGATCCATCTACTATTTTATTATTAGATATAAAAATAAGAACTCATCTAATAATAAAATAAACAAAGATGCTATTTGTTGGAGCCGCTCATGCCGTTAGTTCTATAGGTACCACTGCAACTCTTGTCACTTCCGATATGTTGATTAGAACCATAAGTGCTACTACATCTAGTATATATACTATTGGTAAATTATTACTAAGCGATAGTAAATATGTTGATTTAAGTTCTCTAGAAAAGTTAGAAAAACAACTAGATCTCTTAGAAACAATAAAGATATACAATCTTTGGATAAAGGAGATTTTGGAGAAAAATAAAGGGGTAATAGATAGTTCTGAGACAATCAAAGAATCCATACATTCTATTGTAGAAGTTCTAAATGAACTAAATGAACTATTAAAAAATATAGAAACAAAAGTATCAGAACATAAATTAAAATGGTTTAGTTATTTTAGAAGCCTCAACTTCTGTAATGAACTAGAGGAACTAAAAGTAAAAAAGAACATTCTAGATAGTAGATTTGAAATATTACAAAAGATATATTGTAAGTTTTGAAGGTAAATTGATTTAAAACTGTAACATCCATATAAAATACTATAATTGAATATAGAATGACTGACAATTCTACTGTCGAAAAAGTGCTTGACTATACCAAAAATGGTACTGGTCAGAGCCGCTTTATTAATATTGGTAACACATGTTACCTAAATAGTGCCCTACAAGTACTTATGCATATCGAAGAACTACACAAAATCTTTACTATTACTGAACGGCTAAAACAAAACAACCCCGACTATTTTAACGACAAGGACACGCGTTTTTACGACTGTATTAAGGCTATCTACAAAGGTTATTGGGAGGAGGACTGTCTCATACGACCTATTGGTATTGTACGGTATCTAGATAACCATTCCTACTTTCCTATGGGAGAGCAAAGTGATTCTACAGAGGTCTTAACATGTCTAATTCAAAAGATTCACGAAATTATCTGTGTGCCGTGTGAAAAAACACCTGAATCAAAACTAGAACCACTATCAGTTAAAGAATGGAATCTACACCTAGAATCCAAGACCTCGCAACTAGTGGATATGTTTTGGGGGCAGTACTACAGTCAAACTACATGTGAAGGGTGTGGTACTAAAACTAAAAAGTTTGAAACATTTCACTACCTTACCCTACAGGCCGTTATTGATGGCGAGGAAGATCCAAATAGCCCCATTACACTAGATAAACTACTCGAAAACTTTCGGACCAAAAAGGCATTTGACTCTGAAAATAAGTACCAGTGTGATACCTGTAACCGCAAGGTAGACAACGCAACAAACGAAACATCTCTATGGAAATTGCCCTCTTACCTCATTATTCAGTTGAAGAGGTACTATGATAGTAACGAACATGGCCGAAAGCAAATTAAAAAGGCAAATCGTGTCATTAGTTATCCTCTAGAATTCGACCCGCATTGTGTACTTAGCTGTAATAATAAGTCTGTATACAAGAAGAAGCTAAACTACAAATTACACAGCGGCGTATTTCACTATGGTAGTCTGATGGGGGGTCATTATAACTGCTTTACCTGGAATGCCGATACAAATAGTTGGTATGGTTTCGACGATGATAGTAAACATGACTTGGCCTCCCCTCCACTGGAAAATAACTCGATTTATCAACTAGTTTATAAATTAGAATAAAATAAATTAAAAGAAAAATAAAATGAATCAAAGTATAGAATAATTAGTATTCTATAATTGGATTTAGTACTTTGTATGTGGTTATAAGGAATATATTAAGCGATAATTTCTATGATTAGAGCTTATATTAAGCGATAATTTCTATGATTAGAGCTTATATTAAGCGATAATTTCTATGATTAGAGCTTATCGAAGATATCAATAGTACCAAGGTACATACGACGGCAGCACATTTTGCGAATCCCAAGAAGATTCATAGCTACATACTCGGGTGTGATATCCTTGTCTTCTAGTTCGGCCTTTTGCCCAAGTGGGCGAATAGTCGTTTCCGAGAGGCGAGTACGAGTGTGGTCGCGATTTTCAGAATTAGTCATATTAAGATAATCGTGCCATTTATTGTTGGAGATAGGTTTGCCGCAGGTGAAACAACGAACAGGGACAATCATGTTTATACTATTAACAAATTAGAAAAACTTTTATCAATTTTATTTTTATAAATTTTTACATTCTTATAGAATCCTAGAGATTCTTATAAAGTTGGTTATTTACGGCAGCCTTACCCTTAGCACCACCTTTTTTGCGAGCGGCTGGTTTCTTAGTAGGTGCCCTTTCGGACTGTTCGGTCTTCTCGGAATTAATAGAACCTAATGTTATTTCGCCAGCCTCTAATCTATTTAATATATTATCTTTTCTACTCTCATCACCATCAAATATATTACTCATGATGTTATTTAGTTTTTCTACACTTTCTAAATATTCCTTTGTATCTAAATCATCCTTTTCTATATCAAAGGATTCTAGTGTTTGTTGGTCATCTTTCACCGCCTTCGCTGCTTTACCTCCCCTTTTAGCCTTTTTAGTAGTCTTAGAAACATTAGAGCGAGTATCAACTGTTGCTACATCTAATGTCTTACCAGCAATAGGTGTGATTTGTTCTAATGTCTCTTCGGATACATTTGTCTGTTCCTCTTCTACATCTTTTACTTTAGGTTCTTCGAGTTCTTCGGGGTCCTTCAACTCACTTACCGATAGATCAAGATCTTCTAAAGTAGGTTCTTCACTGGATTCTTCTTTTGCCGAAACTCTTGATGCCTCTTCCTTCCTTGCTTTAGCCGCTAATACTTCTACAACAGAAGGCGTTTTTGTAACTTGTTTGCGGCGCTTTACTAGTACATCTACATCGGTTTGAGAATCAATTGATTTGTCATCTTGTACCTTTCTAGATACATTGCGTACAGAACAGTCATCTAAAAATAGATACTCGTTGGGTATTAATTTAGTTTTAGGGATAGGGTCAGGGTTTTTGCGAATTTGGCGAAGTACTAGATGAGTAGCAAAGGCATTTTTCATAACCTTCAAGCCGGAAATTTCAACAATAATATCTAGGATATTACCTACTTTAATATCCCTCTCTAAATCTAGCTTATTCTTCTTGGTATCAAATATTTTAATATTATCGCGTTCAATCTTCACTCGAAGTAAGTTATTTTTAAAGGAACTTTTGTAGACACTTTCTACATCTTTCATGGATAAGGACTTACCTAACCAATCTTCGCAGTTTTTAAAGCAGGAAACCTGGTTGAAATTATCTAGTTCTAGAAAGAATTTAGAGGTTTCCCCCACACGCTCTTTAACCTCTACATCAATATAGCCTTGGTCCTCATCTATAAATATAGGTTCGCTACTAAGAACTACTTTATTAATCTGAAAGAAGATAGGTTGACCCTCTATGTCATAGTCAATATAGTATTTTCTATTTCTCTTTTCTAAACTATCAGATAGGTTGATCTTCTTAAAGGGAAATTCTCTATTAGTAAACACGGATGTACTAGTAACAACAGTCGACATTGTATATCTATCAACTTAGTAGAACGATTTTTTAGTCTAAAAACGCATTTAATCTTTCGTCACAAAAATTAGGGCAGAGCCCTAATTACTTGATGAAAGTAACCGTTCACTTTGTGAACTATGGTTAAAATCAAAAATGATAAATCAATACAAAATACAAAAGAATTGAAAGTATTTTATTTCTTTTTATTAAATAGAAAAGGATGTCGGGTAAATTTTCGAGACTGTTCCACAAAAATACTGTTCAAGACCGTATTCATGTCCACCCTAAATTTCTACAATCCAATCTCGATGAAGCCATTACCAGCCAACTTCGTACAAAAGTAGAAGGCATCTGTAACCGCGACGGCTATGTAAAACAAAACTCAGTTACACTCCTAAAGCGCAGTATTGGTATGGCTAGTAGTAACGATACTAATGGATTTGTAACATTTGATGTGCTATACAGTGTAGATGTATGTAATCCGACAACAAATGAAACCTACCCATGTATTATAAAGAAGACCAACAAGTTTGGATTTTTACTAGAACCACTCGAAAAGCCTAATCCGCTAGTTATCGTCATTGCTAAGCAACATGTTGAAAATAAGGATCTATTAAACTCTATTAAGGAAGGTGATAAGGTTGTTGTTAAGATTCTAGGTTCTCGATTTGATTTAGGCGATGATAAGATTTCTGTCGTGGCTACTATTACTGGGCGCCTTACCTCGGATATATCAAAAAGTATCTAAATTAAGTTTTAGTTGCCTCTAATATAGTTAGTTTTTTCAACACCTTTATCATGGCTATCAATAAAATAATAATAGACACACAAAGAAAGGCAAATCCTAAATAGAAAAATATTAAATACTTGTGTAAATAGTTATAAATGTGTATAAATACTTTGTTTTTTACTTTTTCAATGTTTTCAGTTTTGTTAATCTCAGTTACAAATTGTTCTATAAATTCAGAAGTCATCTTACCAATAACCATTTTACTGCTCTAGAAGAAAATAAAAAATTAAAAATTATTTAGTTGCCTTATTAAATAATTTTTATTATCTATATTATCTATATTATCTATTTAGTGAGAACGTTGATACACTATAGCAATATTTTACAAAATTCTCATAATCTATTTCTATTTTATAATTGTATTGAGTATTATATTTAATCCATTCATTTAAAAGTTGTGCATGTATGTTCCTAAGTTGTGAATGATTTTTTCTTTCAAACTCTCTTAGCCGTATTTGATACAAGTTAAGTGGCATTAATAATACCTATTATAGATTGATTATTTTATTATAATACTACACTTATTTATAATACATTTTACGCATCTTCTTGTTCTACTTCAGAGGCAAATAAGGTGTCATTTCTGGTATTTTCTATAGTTTCGATTGCTAATGTAAGAAAATCTAAAGGATTTACTATAATTCCATCATCTAAGATGTTAGTAACAATTTCAGTATTTTCTATTGGTTCTGGTATAATATCTGATTCTTTATTTTCATTTTCTTCTGTAGTATCTTCAACAAATAATGCCGAATATATTGTATGTATCCTTTGTGGTGATAAATTATTCAATACGTCTTTAAAAAAGTTTAATACTGCATCTTTTTGTTTATCGTGGAGTGCCGATCCCTTCGGGTTGGCAGCTAACTCGGGTTCCTCAGTTTGGCACTTTATGGTATCTATAACTTCTATTGGGTTTATTATATTTTCCTGACCATCCATAATTGGTTCTAAGGAGACATCATTATTAACCTCCACAATTTCATCATTTGAAGATTGGGCAGGAACTTCCGGCACTAAATCTAAAACATTAGCATCATCTGGTTTCTGTAATTCAAGTAGGTAATCAATATCTTGAACACTAAGTGGCATTTGTACAAATTTTCTAGAAAAAAATATTTTATTCTTTCTACATAATTCTATGACATCTTTTACTATAGTATTAAAAGTAACAGGATGTTTAGAGTTATTAGACCAATCTACAAAAGTTATAGGATGATTAATTATTTCATTACTGTTTAACCTAACGGTATATAAAAACATATTAATAAAAAAATGTTCATCGGGTGCTGGGCAATACATATAATCTTTTAATTGTTGTTTAAGGATATTTGTGTAAATAGGGCTAAGAAATGTAGATACGTGCTTTCTATCTAGACACATCCACTGAGATTGCTTTGCCCAATTATGTGGTGGAATATTTAAATAACTCTTTATGATACTATATCTGTCCATATTTTTACCTAAAGTCCAATTTATTCGACTGCGATTTGCTTCTGATATAAGAGTATTGTAAATATTATTAAAATTTGTGGTAGGTAAGCAAAATTCTGACAATAGGATAAATTTAGTTACAGATGAGTCCAAAATAGCTGTCTGTAATAGATATATAGTTGCCTTTACTAAAGATATAGTACCCCAGGCGGTTGGAATAGGCTTTAGAATAGTAGAATTTTTACTAGACCATATAGGGGATGTAAGAGAAGTTGGATTTTTAGCATGAATTACGATACGATATTTACTACTATCGGCATCTTTAAAATATCTTTCCCAAACTTGTACATTATTTACCTCTCCTCTAGTCAAAAACAAAAATGCTATTTTATCTGGCATTATTTATTGATATATGCTAGATATTATAGAAATCTACTTTACGCAAGGAATAGCAACTATAAAAAAAATATCACATTAATTTAAATGGCTAGACAATACGTTGATATTAAAATTCAAGAACCTGCCCTAAAAACAATTGATGAAAAACACAATATTAGTTATGATTTTAGAGCACCTGCTATAGAAAGTGTTCACACAACCACCAAACTCAACTATGCATTTTTTTCTAAAGAAAACATGGACATTGTACAAAACGCTCTTCGTTACGAGGTTTGGAGACGTACAAATAAAAAACATATTATTCATAGACAATCCGATACAGAACTAGGTATCATTATGCGTGCCTTTTATCTACAATATGGAAAAAATCTACCAGACAATATTGTAGAGCAGGTTCAGGAACTTAATAATCTAGTTATAGAATACTTAGTACCTAAAATTATGGTACAGATAGACCAATACGTAAGCTATCTAATTGATATTAGTACCCCCTACAGAATTGTAGAATATCCTACTAACACAGCAATCCATGGCGAAAAATCATTTAATATGGCTCGGTTTATATAATAAACCGAGACCTTCGAGCGTTAGCGAGAATGGCTAGATTTATCTAGCCTTTACCGACCGCAAGGGAGGATAATGGCACGCTTCATTTAACACTTTTAACAAAAGTGTAAGTCAAAACTTAGATAAATGTATAAAAGATAAATTTATAGATAAATGTATCTATAAATCTATGTGTGGTACTAGTGGTGTCTAATATATTCTATTAGAATTAATATTAATTATATTAGTTATTTTAGAAGTTTGAGAAGAAATATTCACAATTGACAGTCTCTCTTCTCTAAATGGTCTAATATAATTAATATTAATCCTAATTTATCATATTAGATATCACTAGAAAAAACTAGAACCATCCGTAACAACTAGAAATAACCGACTTATATTTATCTATACATTTATCTCAATAAATTTATCATATATTTATATTTTTGACAACACTTTTCGACGGAGCTTCGCTCCTAGCCACATCCGCCTAAAGGGCGGATGATTGGCAAAAGTGTATTTCTCTTTTTGTGTAAGCCTTTTTTAGAAAAAGGCTAGTTACGTTTACCCTTTAGTTTTTGCTTTAGTTTGTTACGCAATTCTGCCTTCTTTTGTTCTACAGTCATCTCATCTTCAACCTCTTCACCTTCATCGGCACCCATTCCAGGCATACCAGAGAACATAGGATTATTGTTAAATACGGTACCCATCATCTTTTGGGCCTGACTAAATAAATCCTTCTCGTCTATCTGCCCACTATTAATTTTGCTTTGTATTTTATTACCAACGCTCTTCACCATACCTTCCATAAACTCCTTACCCTCCTTGTTAAACATTAGCTTAAAAATATCTTGAGGATTCTGAACACTCTTAAAGGATTCAGGAATCTTGATTTCCTTCGATATTTCCTCAGCTAGTTCTGATAGTAGAGGATTGTCATGAATAAAGGCCTTATCGGCATCATTGAAATTCTCAGAACTAAAGGCACTCTCAAAATTCTTCATTAAATTTTCCATGTTAGTACCATCGAGAGTTTGAATATTGGTAAAAAACTTCACTAAGAGCGGGGTGTACTTTTCGGCATCACTGGTATCTTCTTTATCCTCTCCATCTTCCTTATTTATATTCTTGTTAAAATCAGTTAGCATAATAGCCATGTAGCATAACTTGTTTAGATAGACCATTTGACTCTTTCTAAATTCCTCAGATTTACCCTGTTCAGTGGCCATCATTTCACTATATCCTATAGAGGTATAGAATTCGCTACAATTTTCAAAAAAACTATTATCCATTTCCGATAGTATCTCTAGATAGTTACTAACATTTCCTAAAAATGTCGATACAATTTCCATATGAGAATTATCCATGTGTTCCTTGTAGTACTTTACAGTAGCCTTTTTGAAATCCGTAAAGGTACTAGATAGATCCTTGAACCAATTTCTATATAGCTTTCTAAACTCTAAGTATTGATGTTGAATAAATTCAGGTGTTTCCATTATTGCGTTATACTAGAGATACATTAAATTTATTTATATCCTTTTTACCGCGGATAAGATGAATTATTGTAAAATAAAAATCCTAATATAATATTAGCGACAATATGATACAATTTGATTTTAAACTATCTTCTAGACTTTATACCAGTGAACTATTAATAGATAAATATAGCTTAGATTATCTAAATGATTGGCTTTCCTACGAGAGTGAACTAAAATATTTTTTCTTTTTCGGGGAATCAAACCAGGACACCAACGATGAATGCGTTTCCTATCCTAAATACCTAGAGGATACTATATGTTTATTAAGACATAGTGATATATTAAGTAATGATGATAAACAATATATACTATCCCTATGTATAGAGGATGCCTATGTATCTATAGAATCAAATAATGCTATATTACATGTTATTCTTAACTCTGAATACAAAAAGCATACACTAAATACCAACATTCTACAATTCCTATTTAACCATATTTACAACCAATGCTATTGCGGTATTTATAAAAATGGACTAATAAAGCCACTAACTGAGGAAGAAAAAGTAAAATACAGTTGGTCCGAAGAGGTTGGTTGGAGCTACGAATTTTTAGAGAACCATCCAAATGAACTAGACTCTCTATATTTCACCGAATTTACATATATTGATAATAACAAGGATAGTGACATTGAAATACCTAAACCTGTCTATATTTCAAAATATAATTTAGAATGTTATCAAATTGCTAGGTCGATTGATAGCATTAAAAATGATATACATAGATATAATAAATCTATAAAGTTTTTAGAAAAGAAGCGGTCTGACCTAAAGAGGAACAAAAAACGGCTCTACAAAGAATATAGAAATACCTATCTAAACATGTTATCCGATGATGGCAAAAAATGGAGCTTTACTACTAAGATTTAGATTTATATATTTTTAACATTCTCTAAATTAATATCCGTGCTTAAATCTATTACTTCTTCTAAACCACTCTTGGATTCTGATTTAGTTATAGATTTACTCCTATTTTCACTAGACACACCCCTCTCATCCGTGTTATGGGGTGGTACAATACCACTAGGATCACTAGAATTATCACTCTTTACACTGCTTTTTTTTAAACTATCTCCGTCTTTATTACTTAATAAAGCGGAACGGTCTTTTAATAGACTAATAGCATCCTTACTATCATCACCTAATGATATTTCTTCAATACCATTAAGTTTATTTATTAAACCCTTAATATTTGGTCTAAGTGCCTTTAGTTCAGCATCTAAGTCTCCTTTAGGGTCTTTAGAAGGACGATTAATACTTTCTAAGGAATATCTCTTATCCTGGATGCTTTTGTTAATAACATTATTAATTTGATTACCGATAAATTTGTTTTTTAATTCACTAACCGGTGGGTGATTCATAGAACTAGGTCTAGGCTTACTAGGACGAACATCTACTTCACTATCATCTATACGAATACTTTGTAGTTCATCTATATCCGTGATGTGTAATTCGTTCTTCATCGGGTTACCATTTTTGTTTCTACTTACATAGTCTAGATATGTTAATGTCTGGCCTAAATGGTCATAGATATCCGGCTTAAACACATTAATTGTCTTCTTGAATTTGTGTTTGAATTCCATAGCAATATCTTTAGGAATAATAGGCGATAACTCTTTCAACTTGTCATATTCATCAATACAAAACTTTAAAAAGTCGTTTGGATGTCTACGCTTCGATGGTTCTATAGCTAGTTCAATGTTTATTAGACGCTGGAACTTAGACCACATCTTACTAGCACTAGAATGACCCTCAGTTAGTTCCGCATATCTAAAATATGTTTGAATAGTGGTTAATATACCACAAAAGATATTGACACCACCTACAATAGCTGCAGCCAATTGTTGCGCCGAATCTGGTACTAATGATTTCATACCAAAGTTAGCAGTTCCTGTTAATGTAGATAATACAATGACCGGCAGGGCTATTCTATTGTTTATCTTTCTGTATTTAAAACTAGCCTGCTCGTGTAACCATCTAAAACAATTAGCAATATCACACCAATCCTTTAACAGTTCCTCCTGTTCCCTAGTCCATAATAGACCTACCTCGGGATTATCATCCTTGTTCATTACGTCCGACATATATGGTTCTATTATTTAATAATATAAAAATGCGTCTATTTTATTAAATAATCATCTAGGTAAATTAGTGATTCTTATCATTTTTGTTATTTTTTAACAGCATTCTTGTCTAGATTAGGTATAAACTTGGTCTTCTTCGTCAATACTCTAGGTGTTCCTATGTAGTAGTTTAATACCCCGGTATTATAGTAGTACTCGTCGGGGTTCAATCTAGAATATCTCTTTATTTCATCGCCTATACCATAGTCAAAACTTTTATAATAGTCATTGTAGCCAGCAAAACTTCCCGGTTTGAAACTATAAGCCATCCTTATATTATACCGTTATAATTATTCAATGTTAACAGATAGAAAATCATTTAAATATAAATTGATTTTTGACTTGTATCACCTAATTACAACAAATATCCCTCTACAACAATGTCTGACCTTAAGAGCACTGCCACTAGTTTCTCCTCTAAAACTGTAAATGAAAAATATCAAAAAAAGTCCCACTTAGAGCATATCAAGGACCTTCCCGATACCTACATCGGTAGCGTGGAACCCGTGACGCAAAACATGTGGCTCTACAATGAAACTAGCGGTCAAATGGAGGTTTCCGAAGTTACCTATATCCCCGGCCTCTTCAAGATTTTCGACGAAGTACTAGTCAACGCCAATGACCACAAGATTCGCTGCCCTGAGCTGAAGAACATCAAAGTAACTATAGATAAAGAATCGGGTACTATTGGTGTCTGGAACGACGGCAGTGGTATAGACGTAGAGATTCACGAAGCCTCGGGTGTATATGCCCCCGAACTTATCTTCGGGCATCTACTTACCTCCGGTAATTACGACGCGAGTGAAAAGAAGCTTACTGGTGGTAAGAATGGCTACGGCGCCAAGTTGGCCAATATCTTCTCTACACGGTTTCGTGTTGAAACTGTGGATTCTGAGCGGGGTAAGAAATATGAACAGGAATTTAGTGAAAACATGACGGTAGTCGGTAAGCCAAAGATCAGTAGCTGTAAAAACAAGCCCTATGTACTTATCGAGTTTGTTCCGGATTTTAAGCGATTCAAGATTCCTGGCCTGACCGATGACATTATCAAGGTCTTTACTAAGCGTGTCTATGACCTCTCGGCAACCACTAAAGACGTCAATATCTACCTAAACGGCAACAAGCTACCTATTCGTAACTTCGAAAAGTACATGGAGCTATATATTGGTAGCAACAAGAAAGAACTACCTCGTGTGTACCAAGAGGTTAATGATCGGTGGGAAGTTGGGGCCTGTACTAGTCCCGATGGTACCTTTCAGCACATTAGTTTTGTCAATGGTATCTGGACCTACAAGGGCGGTAAGCATGTTGACTACATCGCCGATCAACTTGCTCGTCGTGTTACTAAGTATATTGGAGAAAAGAAGAAGAAAGTTAGTGTTAAGGAAGGCTACGTAAAGAGCAACATCTGGGTCTTTATCCGATGTCTCGTAGAGAACCCGGCGTTTAGTAGCCAGACTAAGGAGGAACTCACTACAGTTAGCAAGAGTTTCGGTAGTAAGTGTGAAGTGAGTGACGATTTTATTGAGAAATTGGCCAAGAGTGGCGTTATGGACAAGGCAGTAGAACTCACAGCGTTTAAGGAAAAGGATAGTCTTAAGAAGACTGACGGCAAGAAGCGTTTCACGCTTGCCGATATTCCTAAGCTTGATGACGCTAACAAGGCCGGTGGTGCCGAGTCACACAAGTGTACTCTTATCCTTACTGAGGGTGATTCAGCTAAAGCTAGTGCCATTAGTGGCCTTAGTGTGGTTGGTCGTGACTACTATGGTGTCTTCCCACTCAAGGGTAAGCTACTCAATGTTCGTGAAGCCACTAATGCTCAACTGCTAAACAATGAGGAGATCAAGCAGATTAAGAAGATTCTTGGGCTACAGCACTATGAGAAGGATAGTACCTCCGCGAAGGTCTATACCGATATTAAGGATTTGCGCTATGGTCGTGTGCTAATTATGACCGATGCCGATGTGGATGGTAGTCATATCAAAGGCCTACTCATGAACTTTTTTCACTATCATTGGCCGAGTCTCTTACGCATCCCCAACTTCGTCGACACACTCAAGACACCTATTGTCAAAGCGAGTAAAAAGAAGGACCAGTTGATTTTCTATACCCTGACCGAGTACGAGGCCTGGAAGAAGGCTACTCCTAATCATCATACGTGGGAGATTAAGTACTATAAGGGTCTAGGTACCTCAACGGCCGAGGAGTTTAAGGAGTATTTTCGAAACATGGCTAAGAACCTTGTACACTACACATGGACCGATGATAGTACAGACAACGATGCGATTACCCTTGCGTTTCAGAAAGAGCGTAGTAATGACCGCAAGACGTGGCTAAACGAGTACAATGCCGATCCGGAACGTGATTGTCGGGAGATTGTCAGTACTACTCCTAGCTACAGCGAGTTTGTTCACAAGGAACTTATCCGGTTTAGCAATTACGACAATATCCGTTCTATTCCCAATATGCTAGATGGTCTCAAACCTAGCCAGCGTAAAGTTATCTATGCCTGTTTTAAGCGTAATCTCCGCAAGGAGATTAAGGTGTCGCAATTAAGTGGTTATGTAAGTGAACAGACTAGTTACCATCACGGCGAGACCAGCCTCCAGGGTACTATTATTGGCCTAGCTCAGGACTTCGTGGGTTCTAACAATGTAAACCTACTTGTTCCTATGGGTCAGTTTGGTACTCGCATCAAGGGTGGCGATGACGCTGCTAGTCCGCGTTATATCTTTACCTATCTCAGCAATGTAACCTTTAATCTCTTCGATGAGAACGACTTCCCGCTACTCAAGTACCTCGATGATGATGGTATGACGATTGAGCCCGAAAAGTATGTACCGATTCTTCCAACAGTCCTTATTAACGGCACCGATGGTATTGGTACCGGCTTTCGTAGCAAGATTCCGTGCTACAACCCGAAGGACATCTATGAGCAGATTCACAGTCGGCTCTTGAAGCAGAATAGTGACGAAGAATACGAGTCTTTCACGCCGATTCATCCGTGGTACAACAAGTTTGAAGGTACTATTGAGATGGTCGATGAAAGCAACAAGGATTTGGAGGATGATGAGAGTGTAGATAGTGGCGAGGGTGATGACTTTCGCAAGTATGTGGCCATTGGCAAGTACACTATTGTCGGCGATAGTATCAAGGTTACCGAGTTGCCTGTTGGTGTGTGGACTCAGAACTACAAAGAGTTTATCGAGAACTGTATCATGGAGCACTCGGAACTGGGTAGTGCTACTAAGAAGAGTGACAAGGATAGCACGGTCGATAGTGGCAAAGAGAAGCGTGTGAAGCGCAAGTACAACCTACCGGTGCTATCTTACGACAACCATTGTAGTGAGGATAAGGTAAACTTTACTATCAAGACCGAAAAGGGATTCCTAGCTGGTCTTAGCAAGGAGGATATCCTGAAGCGTTTCAAACTCACCAAGGCTATTAGTACATCTAGTATGTACCTCTACAATGACCACGGTGGCATTCAACACTATCGTACACCGGAGGAGATTATGGAAGAGTTTTATGGTGTCCGTTTGGCCATGTACGAGAGCCGTAAAGATTACCTCCTTCGCAAACTTATGCGCGAGTGTATTATTCTCGAGAACAAGGTGAAGTTTGTACAGTCTGTACTAGAAGACAAAATCAAGTGGAACTTGCTAGAAGAGGAGATTGAGAAGATTCTAGTAGACCTCGGCATCAACCGTCTTGATGTGGATGAGTTCAACTTGGGTATTGATTTTACCACTCGCGAGCCTCTAGAGGGTAGTAAGGTATCCTACAATTATCTTCTAGAGATGAAGATTCGCTCATTGACGAAAGAGAAGGTAGAAGCACTTCGCCGCGAGTATGAAACGAAGCGTGTCGAGTATTCGATTCTAGAGAAGAAGCGAGTTACAGAGATGTGGCTAGAAGATTTGGAGGCGTTTAAGAAGGTGTTTGTATTCAAGTCATCGGCACCAGTAGTAGTGCCAGAAGTAAAGCCTGTCATGGAGGTAAAGACGATTGACGTACCGAAAAAGAAGTTGCTAGTTAAGAAGCCACCCGTTTCCAAGCTTCCACCTGTAGTAACTATTGCTGAGAAGGTAGAACCGGTTGAAGCACCAAAGAAGAAGTTGCTTGTAAAAAAGAAGCCGGTTACAATGGATAGTTTTGTCGGTAAGGAGTAAGTAACCTTTTGGATGTTACTGTTAGAAATTGTACTATAAAGGACCCATTTCAAAGGGGGCCTTGAACCTGTTTAATTCTATATAAATCTATATTTACTAGTAGTTTAGTGTAATCCAATATAATCTATTAGAACACTTTTGAAAAAGTGTAAGTCAAAACTTAGATAAATGTATAGTTACTAGTGGTTTAGTGTGATCTAATATAATCCATTATAAAACATATAGAATTATATTAGAGCATTTAGAGAATTAAGATAAACAATTGTAAATATATCTTCTTTGATTTCTAATAGATCTAATATAATTCTATACCGTGGAGTGCCACCCTTAAGGGTGGCATCTAACGCGGGTTCCATAGTGCTGAAGGCACTATAGGTATAAATTCTAATAGATATTATTTAATTACACTAGAACTTATAGATTTATCTTATATATTCATCTAAGTTTTGACCGCACTTTTGTTAAAAGTGCTTTTTGACTTACACTTTTTCTAAAAGTGTTTTAAAGAATAATAGTTAGTAAATAAATAGTACTTTGAATAAAATGAGCGATTATTATGAACTCTTAGAAATCCCTAAAAACTCTACACAAGATGAAATCGAAAAAGGTTATAAAAAGGCGGCTTTCAAGTGGCATCCCGATCGCCATCGTGAAAACAAAGAATACGCCGAGGAAATGTTTAAAAAAGTAGGCCAAGCCCATGATGTTTTAAAAGATGTAAACAAGCGTAGCGTATATGACCGCTTTGGGGAAGATGGTCTTAAAAACATGCCACCCCCTGGAGCTGAGGGCGGTGGTTTTCCAGGAGGTTTTAATCCCTTTGAAATGTTTGGCATGGGTAACATGGGTAACATGTTTGGAGGTATGGGTGGTGGTATGCCTCGGCAAACCGAGGAAAATCGTCCTATCTTACATGAAGTTAAATGTACACTTCGTGATGTCTATCTAGGTACCAAACGCAGCGAAAATATTGAACGCAACGTGTTTTGTAGCAATTGTAATGCTACTGGTTGCCAAGACAAGCAAATCCACAATTGTACTACATGTAACGGTCGTGGTGTACAAGTAGTGATACACCAAATCGCACCGGGTATGGTTCAACAAGCGACCAGACCCTGTACTATCTGTAAAGGTAATGGTGTTGATATTACACAGGAACAATGTCAAACTTGTAAAGGCGCCAAGAAAAAGAAGGAAACCATGAAACTTGATTTAGAAATCAAAAAGGGAACAATTAATGGTCAACAAATGATTATTAAAGGTAAGGGACATCAAATGGGTAGTTCTAATAACTATGGTGATATTGTTGTTATTGTCAAGGTAGAAGAAGATGCTCTATTCACTAGAAAGGACAATGATTTATATAGAAAGATTGATATTAGCCTTAGAAAGGCACTATTGGGGTTCAAGATGACTTTGGAACATCTAGATGGCAAGACTATGGTCATTCAATCGGATAAGATTATTAGTCCCTTTAGTGTGAAGAAGGTACCTCGTATGGGTTTTCATGATAGTAACAGTGGTAATATTGGTGATTATTATATCAAATTTAATGTTGTATTTCCCGAGCGGTTTAATAGCAAACAAATCAAGGCTTTAGAATTAGTGTTACACAAAGACACGAGTGATGATTCGCATCAAGATGTTGAGGGTTCAAGACACTATAAATTAGAGGATACTATTCAACTACCGGAGGGAGCTAAACGGTTCTATGCCGATTTAGATGAAGCGGCTACGGATGAAGATGGGCCTGGTGGAATACCAATGGGCGGACCTGGTGTACAATGTGCTCAACAGTAGATGTTTTTTGTTATTTGTTTTTATTTTATTTGATTATAGTATAATGGATAATCCAATAAATATTTTTAATCGTACTAAGGATATTGTTGTTCCTATAGTATATGATAAGGATACTGATTTTTCTAAAATCACTAATGTACTTTTAGTGGATTCTAATGTCAAAGATTATAACAAATTTGTAGAAAACTGTAATAGTTCTACATTCCCTATCACATACCATCAATGTTCTAGAGGCCAAGAGATTGTTGACTTATTGGCCACTAATTTACCTAATATTTCTAGAATTGCCATCGTATCTGATAATTATGGTATAACAGGTACAAATAACAATAAAAATCTATTTAGCCGCAAACCATACTTCACAGCGACTGATTTAGTTGAAGGTGTTACTAGCTATTCTGAAAACCTACAGCTAATCATTGACCTAGTAAAAACCCATGGTGTTAAGAACATTGATTTCTTAGCCTGTTATTCATTGAGCTATGATAATTGGAAGGGTTACTATTCTATTTTAACTAAGGAGACGGGAGTAGTAGTAGGAGCTTCTAATGACGAAACCGGTAATTTAAAGTATGGTGGTGATTGGACTATGGAAAGTACTGGTGTGGATGTAGAAGCTATATATTTCACGAGTGGTATAAGTGGTTACCAGGGTACCCTAGTTACTACTAGTACTATCTTAGGTACTACTGGTAATAGTCCTTTTAGCATCGCAATAGACTCCTCTGGTAACGTCTATACTGCGAATAGTGATAGCAATAATGTCACTAAAATAACTCCTAGTGGAGTTAGTACTATTTTAGGTAATACTGGTACTGGTCCTTTTAGCATCGCAATAGACTCCTCTGGTAACGTCTATACCGCGAATAGTGATAGCAATAATGTAACTAAAATAACTCCTAGTGGAGTTAGTACTATTTTAGGTACTACTGGTACAACACCTCTTTGCATCGCAATAGACTACTCTGGTAACGTCTATACTGCGAATTATAATAGCAATAATGTAACTAAAATAACTCCTAGTGGAGTTAGTACTATCTTAGGTACTACTGATACGGGTCCTACTGGCATCGCAATAGACTCTTTTGGTAACGTCTATACTGCGAACATTAATGGCAATAATGTAACTAAAATAACTCCTGGTGGAGTTAGTACTAACTTAAATACTGTCGGCGATAATCCTTATGGCATCGAAATAGACTCCTCTGGTAACGTATATACAGCGAATTATGGTAGCAATAATGTCACTAAAACAACTCCTGGTGGAGTTAGTACTATCTTAGGTACTACTGGTACGGGTCCTATTGACATCGCAATAGACTCCTCTGGTAACGTCTATACTGCGAATTATGATAGCAATAATGTCACTAAAATAACACCGGGTGGAGTTAGTAATATTGATTGGGCCAGTACTTATGAAACTCCTTATGGCATCACAATTGACTTCTCTGGTAACGTCTATACCGCGAATTATAATAGCAATAATGTCACTAAAATAACTCCGGGTGGAGTTAGTACTATCTTAGGTAATACTGGTACCAATCCTGTTGGCATCGCAATAGACTCCTCTGGTAACGTCTATACCGCGAATACTAATAGCAATAATGTTACTAAAATAACTCCTAGTGGAGTTAGTACTATCTTAGGTAATACTGGTACCAATCCTGTTGGCATCGCAATAGACTCCTCTGGTAACGTCTATACTGCGAATTTTGATAGCAATAATGTAACTAAAATAACTCCGGGTGGAGTTAGTACTATCTTAGGTACTACTGGTACGGGTCCTATTGGCATCGCAATAGACTCCTCTGGTAACGTCTATACATCGAATCGTAATAGCAATAATGTTACTAAAATAACTCCTAGTGGAGTTAGTACTATCTTAGGTACTACTGGTACGGGTCCTATTGACATCGCAATAGACTCCTCTGGTAACGTCTATACATCGAATCGTAATAGCAATAATGTCACTAAAATAACTCCTAGTGGAATTAGTACTACTTTAGGTAATACTGGTACGGGTCCTATTGGCATCACAATAGACTCCTCTGGTAACGTCTATACTGCGAATTATGATAGCAATAATGTCACTAAAATAACACCGGATGGCACTAGTACTATCTTAGGTACTAATTATGAAAATCTTTATGGCATCGCAATAGACTCCTCTGGTAACGTCTATACACCGACTATTAATAGCTATTATGTCACTAAAATAACTCTAGATAGTTACCCGGCACCACCTGATACGGCTTCTGTCCCGACAGTGGTTCCTCTAGATAGTTCCGTGTCAGTAACCATAGGCCTAAACAGCTTATCGGCTCGCTATGGAGCCCCGACCTCATATTTAGTGAGAGCAGTTGATGACCATTCAAAGAGTTGTATTATAGGATATTCGGGTCAAACTTCGGGTACTATAACTGGCCTTGTTAATGGACAAAGCTACACATTTGAAACAGTTGCGCGTCTTGGTACATGGAACGCAAAGGCATCTTTACCATCATCAGCAGTAACTCCAGTTGCTCCTACTACAACATTACCTCCTACTACTACAACAACTACAACATTACCTCCTACTACTACAACAACTACAACATTACCTCCTACAACAACATTACCCCCTAACGAATTTAGTAATGTACAGTTCTCCATAGACGCTCCATTCTCTCTAGTTGCTAATACAACTAGTATGGCTAATTACAAAGCTAACCTAAAGGATCGAATTGTATTTTACACAGGTGCTACTCAAAGTACTATTACTATAACTAGTGTTACCTCAGGGTCTATTGTTAACCAATTACGGTTATCAACCATATATGTAGCGCGGTTACAATATGTTGTTCAAGATGGGTTGTTTGAAATAACCATAGATGGAGTTACATATCCTGCTATAGCCAGCTCCTTTGTTATACTAGATAACATTTGTTTCCATAGAGGTACTATGATACTAACACCAAGTGGCTACAAAGCAGTAGAAAGCCTTAATAGTGGCGATTTAGTAAAGACCCCCCAGGGCCGTGTAAAAAAAATAGTTGGTGTAACTAGTTTTATTGGGAGAGCAGACAAATGTCCGCTATATGTATTACATAAGGGTTCCTTAGGTACAAACAAGCCAATAATGGACCTCTATATGAGTGAAGGTCATGCTTATCGTAACAATGGCCGTTGGTGTCACATGAAGTGTTCTTCAGTAGCTATGAAGCTAGAAGATGACAATATAGAGTACTATAACATTGTCTTGGACAACTACTTAGAGAATACATTAGTGGCAAATGGAGTAGAAGTTGAATCGCTATTTAAGATGCCAGGGTTAGAAATGAAATGGAATTGTGATACGGATAATTGTAAGCCTATAATAACTAGAAAGTAAATAAATTTATCAAGATATAGTAGAATGATGTACCTAGGTATTGGACTTAAAATTGCCATTATGGCCATCTCTTTCTACTGGATTAAAAACTTAAATATCCCAGACTCCTATAAATTCCTATTAACCGTAATACCTTCACTATTGCTAATTAGTAGCAGATATGTAATAAACTCGGTACAATATGCTGGAAAGAACAAACCAATTACAGTTAGACGCGATGATAATAGAAGTGATGTAGCACTTGTAGATGAATTCTTTTTTGAAAACTTTTCACTAGAAATTCAAAAAGACGCAAATGCCACTCTTTATGAAAATGAAAAGCCATTTTGGATTGAAAATGCCGGCTTTTTAGACATCTCTAACCCTAATAACTACATAAAACTAGATGATGTCCACCTAACTAGCAACTATACTCTAGAGTTTTGGTTACGTCTTAAATATTTAGGAAACAACAACATTATTTCCTTCTATTCCGGCGAGCAACCTATTTTTGATGTAAGTTACGATGAACGTTTTATCTACATCAATCAGAACACTAAAATACCCTATGTGCCAGGCCAATGGTTTCACTTTGTAATTATGCGTGGCAAGCCCGATATGTTAGGTGGCAATAGAGGCCTATTGTATATCAATGGTATCTTTCATAGCTACGTCGAATATCTTCCTAACTTAGACCAAATGAATGCCGCTTTCCTATTCAAAAATACTAGTCCGGGTAATGAATATAACAAAAACTATCACGATTTATCTAATTGTTCTCTAGTACGTTTCTATGATAGATCACTAACAATTGATGAGATTCAAAACAACTATCTCAAAGATGCCAACTATTTTGGACTACAAGAAGAAGATATGTCTTCCACTAGAACTTATGTAAATGGTAGCAGTATGGTGTTCTATTTAGAAGCTAGAGTACCTAAAAATGAAAAGATAGATGAATCGGCCATAATGAAAGAAAAGAACAAAGAAAAACCTGTAGAAGTTATGTATAATATTTCTAAAACACCAAAGGAGCCATCTAAACTAAAAGTAGTAGAACCAGAGGATAAAGAGGAAAGAGATGTACTATTAGTTGGATTTGCCCAATCGGATAAAACCGACAGTAACAACTGGTTAGGAAAGGCAGAAAAACTTGCTGAAAAAGAAGATCATGTTAGCAAAAAGACCATAAGATTACCTGAACAACAAATGACACTTAAGAGCAATTGGCTAGATGGCACTCCTAAAAAGAGTGATGGTGTTAGTAAGGAAACCGCAGTCCTTAAGGGTATGAAGGCAGTTAAAAGTGATAAAGGCGAAAAGAATACAAAAGAAATAAAGAGTAGTAAGCCAATTTTCTAGAAGAAAAATTGCAACCTGTGGTAAGCCAATTTTCTAGAAGAATTACTAAAACATTTAGCAGCCATAGATTTATAGATATACAATTATCTATAAATTTATCTATAAATTTATCTTTTTGACTTACACTTTTTTCTAAAAAGTGTATTTATAGATATGCAATTATCTATAAATTTATCATACATTTATCTTTTTGACAACACTTTTTCTGGCCACTTTCCCTTCGGGAAAGATTTGAAAAGTGTATTTATAGATACATTTATCTATAATTTTATCTTTTTGAATTACACTTTTTTATAAAAAGTGTTTTTGACTTACACTTTTGTTAAAAGTTCCGGTGCTACCAAAACCATTGGCACCGCGTTCGGTTTCGTCAAGGTTTTCTACCTCTTCTACATCTAGTAGCGCAATCCGCTCTACTACAATTTGTGCCACTTTTTCACCGGCATTTACTTGTACACTATCTGCTGTAGGATTAGCAAATAGGATTTTCACTTCACCACGATAGTCACTATCAATCACACCGGCATTTACCATTAGCCCAGTCTTTACCGAAAAGCCTGAACGAGGGGCAATACGGCCATAGTAGCCGTGTGGAATGACCATGCCGATACCAGTACTAATTAAGGCACTACTATTGGGTTGAATTGTTTTAGTTTCATTGGCGAATAAGTCTAGTCCAGCGGCATATTTAGAGCCACGAATAGGCAAATTAGCCGTAGGGGAGAGGCGCTTTACAAATAGTTTCGAGGGTTCCATAGTGTTATTGATATACAAAGTAATTAGAGATATGTTTAAGTATTTAGTTTAGTAGCTAGACGATAACATCAAGTACATCATGGTTCTTAATAAGGTACTTAATGTCTTTAATATCTCTATAGAAGAATAAGTAGCAACCTGTTTTGCTACATTTTTGTTTCTGTTGTTCTGAAATTTTTTTAGGAAGCCTTTGGTCTTTTACACCAGATAGTACATATTCTTTAATTTTATTATTAGCACATTCTAGTAGTTCTAGTAATTTTGATTTATTCCTAACCGTATAACATGTATATAATTCATCTAATATATTTATAAATGAATCACGAAGAATATTTGGGATTTGATAACTAGTAGACTCACTAAAGTGTGATCTATACTTTCTTTGCCATTCTTCAGCAACTTCTTGAATAATCTCTTTTTTAATTATATTTTCATGAGAGGTCTGAACAGTATGACCAATGTACAATTCGGGTAGAGGAACGGTTTTATTTAGATTATTGAAAATCGTTAGTAAACTTCCATGATCTAAATCAATAAATAGGTGAACAAATACTATTTTATCTACTATTTTACCAAGGATATTAGGGTCTTTAACTGCCTTAATTGCCGAATATCTATGAATTCCATCAATGACTTCATAAATACCCGTTTTGGAATTGTAATTTATGTAGAAAGGTTGTAGGATTTCATTATTCCTTTTTTGAATAAATGCTTCTATTTCAGCAAATCTGACCTCATCCGGTGGTCGATTATGTTTCCAATTCTCCATTGGTAGTTCCAATAGTTGCTCTACAGTTAATTTGATTAGTCGATGGTCATCAGTATATTCGTGGATAGCTGGATATTCCATTCCTTTTAGATTATTGTGTTGATTATTTATTATTTAAATATTTCAATTCTTCTCCAACCTAACACTCCACTTCATTCCATTTCAATACAGTACCTTTCGAGGTCTGAAGATAACCCTCAATGTTATACTTTTTACCATCTACTGAATGATGTACCTTGATGTGGCACGATTTACACAGTGTTACCAGATTAGCCTCTACATTCTTATGAAACCGCTTCTCACCCTTCTGAATAGCTCCATCGCTATCGGCAGAGCACTGAAAATCAATATGGTGCGTATCATCAGCGCGATTGCCACAAATTTTACACTTGTCAACAACTAGTTTCGCATTGTACTTTGAGGTACGAGTGGATACTAATTCACTGGGAATGTCAAGAATCTTCCTACGAATAGCCATACAGCGTTTGATAAATTCAGGTTGGTCACCAATGATATATTTAGCCACTTCTAGGCCATATAGGTCACTACCAGCACCCCGCTCTAGCTTACGGTCATAGATTAGACAATCATTCGGTTCATCATAGAGTACCTTTAGATGCCAACACTGTACATTATGTAGTTCCATGATCTCCTCCATGGTACTCAAGCGATGTAGATGTGTGGCAAAAATAAAGTTACAGTTCTTTTTGGAAAGCTCCACAATACTACTAGAGACAATAGCTAGTGCCGAAACCTGTTCGGTTCCATGACAAATTTCATCACCCAGGATCAGACTATTAGAACCACTACGGTTTAGAATAGTCCTAAGCTCGGTCATTTCCACTACGAAACTACTAAAGCCCTTGCTAAAGTTGTCATCGCCCGTGATGCGCGTCAAGATGTTTTTATAGGGACTGTATGTAAATTCCTCACAGGGTACATACATACCACTCTGGGCCATAATGACATTTAGACCCACGGATTTCATCAAGCTGCTCTTACCGCTACTATTAGTACCAAATAGTAGCATACCCTTTTGACTAGCTGTACCAATTTCTACATCATTCGGCACATAGTGGGTGTTTGAGAGGATTTTTTCAATAATTGGATGACGCATCGCCTTGGCCTTGATATAGCTAGTATCTGTAGTTGCTTGTTGAATTTGAGGTTTACAATAGAAGTTTACTCGGGCACATTTGGCGCTACTACAGATCCAATCGATTTCCGAGATAAATTGTACAATTTCATCAAAAATGCCCTTATGGGTTTGGTAAAGTTCCTGAACCTTCGTTAAGAATAACTCGCGGCATTTATTCTGGAGTTGTTCCTCAATAATATAAACAGTCTTATTAATTTGGCTCAAGTTATCACTAGTAATTTTAACTGTAGATGTCTGGCTAGAGTATCGCAATTCACCCCATCCTAGTTTCTTAATTTGCTGTTCGCCGTACTTTTTAACTAGTTCCGCTCGCTTTTTAGTAGTACTATAGTAGAAGCCGTCACGGTCATTGCGGTCAACTTTAATAAATTCCGAGGTTTCTTCATCATCTTCTTGTTGGGGTTGTACCTTCTTTTTACCTTTGGCAAAAACCGTTACATGGTCCTTGATACTATTAGAGAGAACACTGGAGATATTATAGATTTCTCGAGTTTTAGTATCCAACTGGTTTTGAAGAGTATCGATAGTAGGATCGATACCGTGGTTAAAGAAAGAGCTACGAATATTGTTTAGGTGGTATTTTTGGCATTCTTTGAGGTCAAAAATGCTTTTGTAATCCTCTCGCCATTCCAAAAAGTTTTCATACATTTTTACATTCCAAAAGTTGAATAGATCACTATAGTTGCTATTAGTACTATTAGAATAACTATTGAAGAGGTCCATAACTTTAAGGATTTCTTCATAAGACCTTTCAAGAAGGATAAAGTGCTGGGGATTAATAGTACCATTCTCAATCTTTCGGTGAAGCCGCTCAATATCTAATACTTTTTTTAATGTTTCTTCAAATCGCTTGTACTTTTCACCCTCCAACATCCACTCAATCTGGCTATACCGCCTAATAAGAATATCCGAATTTACTACAGGATTCAATAGGCGGTCTTTATGGAGTCGACGACCAATACTCGTACTAGTATAGTCTAAGACATCGATAAGTGACCTATTGATATTATGTGTTTTAACAACATTGAGTTGATAGATGCCATTGTTTTCGATAGTTAAATATTTGGTATTCTCCCAAAAGATGGGTTTGTGAAGTTGTTTCGTAATAGTTTCGTCGTGCTCATAGGCGAAATTAACTAGTATAATAAATGTTGTAGCTAGGGACTGTAATCGAGTCAATCCTAGATATTCTAGAGGCGCTAGTAGTCCAGTATCGGGATAGAAACGTTTTAGGAATTCTTGAATGTATTGCGAACGATGATAATCCTTAGGAACAATATTGGTGTGAATAGAATTAATGATAGACTCAATACCAAAACTAGAAATGAGGCTCTTTAAGGCGGATAATTGATCCTCGCGTTCGGTGTAGAACATGATTTCAATAGGGGCCATAGAATGGATGAATCGGAAACATTCATCTACACATCGTTCCTTGTCTTTTACCTGGTTTCCTATTCCGCTTGAAGTACAAACAGTGTAGAGTGTGCTTTTACCAAGGGACAAATCCATCGCCGCCATGGATATAGCGAGAATCTCACCTGTCTTAGTGAATTCGACATAGACACTCATGAGGGTCTTATTTTTGACCTTATTCGAGTTGCCTAAATTAATATCATCGAGATATGTAGATGGACTAATAATCCTGGTGATACTCCGCTTGGGTTTCGGCGGGGGTGTTACTTGTTCTACAACAACTACTGTATAACCATTCTCTACTAGTAGTGGTGCGTATTTGTCAATATAGGCTGGATTGAAACCGGCCATTAACCAACCATTCGTCTTAGCGGCTACAGCCAAGTTCCCAGCAGCTTCACTAATAGTATATACATCTCCTAATTTCTTATGCTCGTCTTCCCAGCCGTATATTTCAAAAAAACTACCGCATTGGAACAGCACACAGGCTTTACCGTATTTTTCATTATACTTGTTATGGAGTTCAATATAAGTGTCGTAGACGCCTGCTTCTTCTGTATCCAAATAGTTGGAGCTATCTGACATAATTTATAGTTATAATACTTGTGTAAAAGGGTTACTACACTACAATCAATTTGCGAGACATTTTTAAATGGGTGTGTAGTACTAGACTAGCACAAAATTGACGAGATTAGAGAATATCTCTAGTCACTTTCCCATCCTCCAATCACAATGGACATGAACTTCCTCTACACGATCGACGCTCAGGCCGCCTGGAACTACGAGCAATCGCTCCTAGCCCAGTTGCATAAGCATAAGCAGCAGTTGCATAAGCAGTCGCAAGAAGACTACATCAAGGGCACGATTGACCAGCGCCACTCCGAGCTCGAGACCGCCACTGCAGTTGGCGACTTCATCCAGCACCACTATGCCGAGAAGGACTCGGTCGTGTTCCACAAGATCATGTTTCGCAACGAGAAGAACCAGGAAACGGCGCGCACTCGACTCTACCTCGCACAGGACCGCCTCGCCCGCTTCAACGCCCATCACAACAAGTCGCCCGCTCAACGCCGCCGCCCGGCATCAGCCAAGGAGCGCCGTGAAGCCAACAACTACATCGACGAGCTCTTCGCCAAGGCCCAGCTCAATGTCGCCATCGGCAACGTCCCGAACGTCCCTTCGCGCCGCCGCTACAGCATCCCGCACACCATCCGCGAATAAACATAGTTTTCCTTTCTCTCCCTAGTCACAGTATAAATAAAATAAAACCTACTTTGTAAGGTTTCAAAGTAGGTTTTATATTATTATTTTTTATTTTTGTTTTTACTTTTTACTAATACTCGCAAAAGTCACACACTAGTTCCTCTTAACCTTCAGGAACAGTGGTTTCCATAGAGACAGTATCGCGAGCCCAAATACCACATAGGTGTTCATTATTGCCGCGATAATCACCACCACCAGCACCATTTCCCTCAGAGGTAAGTAGTGGTAGCGGATGAATCTTGTAGTCCTGGTCTGGTTCGTCTTCACTATTACGATGCTCCTTGTCTACATAGGTCTTTTTAGTGTGGTTAACAATGTAGCGATAGTATTGTGGGTTAGTTACAGTATAGCGGAAAGATTTGCCAGTATTTTCATCATTTTGAGCTAGGTGGTATAGATTACCTACATCTTCGTCATCTTCAACACTTTCTTCTATATTAGCATAGTCCCCTGCCCAAACTAGACGAGACTTGTAAAACATTCCTGTTTGGCTAATAAGACTTTCAATGACATTCATGATATCATTGCCACAGTAGGAATGTTCCATTAGTTTAGCGCCTTGGCAATAGTCATGAGGCTTTACATAGAGCCGGATAAACTCCTTCTTAGTAGTACCCTTGTCGGCGAGCAGAATAGCAATGTAGTATTGACCCATTTGTGTAGTTTGTATTACTACTTACTAGATAGGTTTATGTCAATTTCTATTTTTAGAAATCCGAGAAAAATAGAAATTGATATTCAATGTTCTCTACCTAAACACACCAAACTTCGAGAAACCCTACCCCGACAAACATGAAGCTCCGCAGCGGCAAGACCATTGGCTCGACGGATACTATTCCCAACAGTATAATGCTCCTCTTCACTATTAGCAAGCCCTCAAATGTTCCCGCGGCACAAGCAGCACAAGCAACACAAGTCCTAGTCAAAAAAATCAAAGACTGTTTGACTAGTCTTGATCTAGTCACTTCTGAAAACATCCCAAAGCGCATTCAAATATGTCATGACGTATTCAGGCTCATCTCCAACAATCTAGAATTTATTGTCACACCTGAGTTTAGCCCCTCACCAAAATTCATCACAGTTGTCTACAAAAAAACCTACGAACTAGCAAATGAAATCTTTCCTTCTATCGAGGCGTACATTGCTAAAAATCGGCCCATGGCTAGTAAGATATACTACAAGATGGCCGAAGAAACCTACTTTCTCCTCCTAAAAGTACGCCAAGACATTGAGAAGCATCGTCCCGAACTAAAGCCTAAATACACAAATGATTACTCTGGATGTGACTGTAGCTGCTGTGTAGATGATTAGATTTTAGCTCTTTTCAAGCAAGTAAAAACTTTAAAATGTAGTAGACTATAGCAAATACCATAGCTTTGATAGCCATACCCGGAAGGGCATATTCGCCAATTCTAGCCGGAATAATCTTCGAGGCAACCGTAGTTAGTAGGTTTTGAGCGGCTTTGCTTTGGAAAACTACTAGGAGAACCATAACCATAAAAGGGTCCTTAAGTTCATCCATTAGGCGTTGGAAATACGACTTCTTCGAGTTTTGCTTCTTGATGAGGTTTTCGATAATCTTCTCGGCTTGTTCATCGGCTTCAATACTGGAAACCATATCCTTGCTCTTCGAACCGCTCTTCATGACACGGTTGATAAGTTCACCATTGCTACTTTCCGTGTTGCTACTATTCATAGATTGTTCATCCATTTGTTGAACCGCTCCATGTTCCGAACCTTGGTGGACCGAACCTTGGTGGTCAACGGTTTTATCAATAGCGTTTAATACATTATCAATTAGTTCAGCCCCATGCGAGCTAGCGCCATCGTTTTGTACTCTGTTGATAGGTGTACTCATTCTGTTCTAAAATAATATAATTTTTTAATTAGGATTTTTCGTCCGCACTTTATTCTAACTTATTAATAGAATACATAAACAATATGGCTGATGAAAACCAAGCAATATGTGTCCTAAAATTTATTGAAGATTCCACCCATTTTAGTAAAGGCCTTGGCTATTTCTATAAACTCAATGGTACTACTCACTTTTTACTCCTATTAAAGGACATTAACTTAGAATATGGCAAGTTAAAAGGCGTCCATATTCATGAATGTGGTGATATCACGGATGGCTGTAATAGTGCCTGTGCTCACTACAATCCCACTAATACCTCTCATGGTGACCTTAATAGTAAAGTTAGACATTACGGTGATTTAGGTAATATCAAACTAGATGATACTGGTTTCTCTATAAGTCACTATAGCAACATACCAGTAGATATAAGTAAAGTTGTAGGTAGATCACTGGTATTACACGAAGCCGAGGATGATTTAGGAAAAGGCGATACTCGCTACAACGTACAAAAAGAAGAAATTGCTAGAAAGATTTTAAAATACCAAGAATACACTAATCGTAAAGTATGTTATCACATTATGGGTAAACATACATTATTAGCTAAACAATTAGAAGACAAAATAGGCAAACAATTAACTGGAGTACGCCGCTGGGACAAAAATCCTAAACAAATCTCAAATTTAGTAGAAGATACCTTGGAGTTTATTAAAGAAAAACGTGTAGAGAGCAAAAAAACGGGTAACTCGGGTGCTAGAATAGCCTGTGGTATAATTGGTTACTGTAAACCTAAAAATATAGATGATATGTTAGAACACTTTAGAACACTTTAGTGGATTCTACGGCACTTGTAGCAAATGCCATTTTTATTATTAGCTCTTATAGAACCACCGCATTGGCCACAGGTATAAGAATCTAATCTAATGTCCTCTTGGCTTTTACTAGGTATACAAAAATAAGGACCCACATCACTATAGATTAGGGTATAATCATTTCTATCGTGGTCATATACTAGATTGGCCTTACTAGGATTCTTAATTAATTTACCAGAGGCGTCTACATTAGTAACCGATAGTTGACCAGGTTTATGACTCCAGTAGCCGTTAGAATCTTGACGTAACCAATGATAGTTCTTATAACGGTCTATTACTAATACACCTTTATAATAACCTTTTTCGCAGGCCTTATTTGGGTCAGTACAATATATAGTAGGATTGTCATAAATAGCTCTACGAGTTATTTCCTCGCGAGTATAGTCCTGTTTTCTAAAAGTTTCTATATTTCTATCACGATGACCTGGTTGGGGGCGTTTAGGTCTATTAGGTTTGTAATCATCAATTACATAGGCGTAACAATTATGATTTAGGCGATCGTCATAATTTTCATTCCACATCTTAGGGTTATAGTGGGGTTCACTGCCGGACATAGGTAAGAATCCATCATCACCTATAGTTTTTGTTTTCATTGATTTCTTAGAACTTTTTTTTGTATTAATATAGTTTCTAGATAGGTCACAAGCATCCGCAAAGTATAATTCGTGACGCATATTAGTTTTCTTTTGCTTATCGGTATACCATTCTTCATCTAGGACACGATTCATATTTTGGTTGCTTTTACTGTTTTTATTGCTCATTAAAGGGCCTCTTATAAATAACAAAGAAACAATTTTGTTATCTATACTTTTATTTATTGATTTATTTATTGATTTATTTATTGATTTATTTGTATATTTTGATAGCCTCAATCTTTATTTTATGGCGTTTCATAGGAGGTTTAGTGGCTACAATTGAATCATTATCCATATCTAATATTCTCATAGGATTCATGAAATATTGTGTCTTTTTCACAATCTTATATGCCAATCCACAAGGGCTAAAGAGAATAGAATAGAGGAATACAATTATGATAGCATACCTGATATCACGTGTAGATAAAAAGGCGATTGAAAATATAGTTAATTTTTTCATTAGTTTATTATTTAGTACCTTTTCATCATATCTAGTGATATCATTTGCTAAAAATCTACCACACAAGTTAATAGTTAACACAGCAAAACCAATCATTACTGGACTTCTCGAAATAGTATCAAATATATCACCTACATTGTTTTTCACAGATGTTTCGAACGTACCAAAGTTCATTCACTAATTAGACATAACATTATTTATTAACAATTATTATATTAGTTAATTATATTAATGAATAATACTATTAGTTAATTATATTAATGAATAATACTATTAGTTAATTATATTAATGAATAATACTATTAGTTTAACGTATCTGCCTAAGAAGTACAAAGCTTATCCATTTACACATAATGAAAGGATAATTGGTGGTCGTTTAACAAATATTGACACATTCTATACATGTTGTGGTGAGAAACTAAGAAAAGATGCTGATTGGATAATCAATAAAAGTATTCAAAGTATGGATGAAACAACAATGGAGTTTTCTTTTGTTGGTCTAAGTGAAGTATTGAAACAACCAGTTATTGTCAAAATGATGTTAAATAATCCACAAAGTCGCAGAGAAGTTAAAGTACAACAATTTTTCAAAAAACATCCTCATAGAAATATTGTACAAGGTATTTGTGAATTTAAATGTCAGGATAATCCTATAAAATGGAAAGTAAAATTAAAAGGGCCAAAACAAATGTGTAACCCAAACAGACAATATGAAATGTCTGAATTCATAATAATTATACAAGAATATATAAAACTAGGTGATTTAGACGACTACAGTGAAACTATAAATTATTCTAAATGGAAAAGCCTTATTACCCAAATGCTATATGGTTCTTTAGAACTATTTGAAAAATATGGATTTTTTTATGATGACTGGAAATTAAGAAATATACTAGTCGATGAAACAGATGAAAGAACGGTAATATACAACTGTTTTGGCAGAGAATGGATAGTTCCTAACACTTTTGGATTGACTCCGGTTTTAACTGATTTTTCCTTGTCTAGATTTTTAGAAAAAACACCGGAGAATTTAGCATATCAATTATCCTTTTGTTTAGACACATTCGGCCGAATGTGTCCTAATAGAAAAATTAACAAATTATGTATGGATTTAGCAATTGAAATAGAACAAATAGATAATCTAGATAATATACTTGATACACTATCTAAATTTGTTAGTACTATACCTCACATGGAAATCCATACTAATAATTCATAAACCCAACCGAAGATTGGGTATTAACCTTTATTCACATAGTGGTAACAGATTTGTCACTTAAACTCCCTACATGTAGGGAGTTTATGCCGAGTTTTCCCGAAGGGAAAACCGAGGCTGTAATCAGGGCTCTGCCCTGATTACTTGTGAACAAAGGTTAAGATTGATACTCCACGGTATATCATAATATTCACTTCACATTATTATAAATCTTTAATAGTATTATTAATTATTTCTAAACCCTTGTCCATTTGGCGTTTGTTAATAGTTAAGGGTGGACAAAAACGGACTGTATTATTTCCGGCGTCTTTAGATAACAGACCATTGGCCATTAATTTGTAGCAAACATCATAGGTACTTATATCTTTGTGGAATTCGATACCATTTAATAGACCCTTACCACGAATGTCTTTAATAAGTGGCGAACTATGAATATTACTTCTAAAGTAGTTACCCATATTGTATGAATTTTGTACCATTCCTTCTTCCCTAATAACTTCCAAGGCCTTTTTAGAAACCGCGCAGGCAAATGGATTTCCACCAAATGTAGAACCATGGGTACCAACTTGAAATAAATCCATTAAATGTGAATCCGCTAGGATACAAGAAATCGGTACTATTCCACCACCCAATGACTTACCAAGAATCATTACATCGGGCTTCACATCTTCGTAATCTACACAGGATAATTTGCCAGTTCTACCAATTCCAGTTTGTATTTCATCGGCAATTAATAGTATGTTATGACTTTCACATAAACCCTTCAGTCCCTTTAAGAAACCATCTCTAGGTACATTGATACCACCCTCACCTTGTATAGGTTCTACTAAAATAGCACAGACATTGGGATTGTTAATAATAGCCGTCTTTACGGAGTCCAAGTTATCATATTCGCAGTTAATGAATCCGTTTAGGAATGGACCAAAATGTTGTCTATAGAATTCATTGGAACTCCCCGATAGTACCCCAACCGTTCTGCCATGAAAATTATTATTAAAAGTAATTATTTTTGCTTCATCTCTTTCTATATTTCTGTGTACATATCCAAATTTACGTGCTAGTTTAATTGCCGTTTCTACACCCTCGGCACCAGAGTTCATTGGTATAACCTTATCGTAGTTGAAAAAGTTACATGTGTATTCAGCCCATTCTGACAGTTTATCATTATGAAAAAATCTAGATGTTATTGTTAAGGCATTTAATTGTCTCTTGGCCTCGCTTATAATTTTAGGGTGTAAATGTCCTTGATTGATAGCACTATAACCACTTAGAAAATCAAGATATTTATTTTTATTCGAATCATAAAGATAAACATTCTTACCACGGTTTATAACAATATTCAATGACTTAAAAATATTAGCTAAATGTTTTTGTTGGAGTCTAATTGCGGCCATATTTTATATTTAATTAAAATCAGAAAAATATTTAATTAAATAACCACTCAAATTGAAATAGCAAACTGAATTAAAAAATAAACTATTGTAATATTAAAGATGAATCCCTATTTTGGTAATCAGCCCTGTGTTCCGCTAGCCAATCCGGCACTAACTAATACTAAACGCTATTCGCGTCAAAAGAACTGGACGCGTCCGCAAACCACTGAAACTGACGACATTAACCAAAACAAAGATAAGATTCGAGAGAAGCTTGAAAACTATTTAGAAGTTGATAATATTGATTATGTATCCCAAAATACCCACATTCGTTACTTCGTTTTTGATAACCGTGTAGGAGAATACCGTTTTCGTTTAGGTGGACTACTGGCTATGAAACACTCTAGTTATGTAGTACTTTCTAACGGCTCTCTTACTTGGAGTGTACCTAAGGAAACTGAACATGAAGGAGAAAAACATAAAACACGGTTCTTTCGAGTACTAACACCCTATGAGATGCAAGAGAAAAAGGCTGCTCAAAGTGAAAAGGAAAAGGATAAGACACAAGTAGTAGCACAACAACAATTCGACCAACTACAGCGCCAACAAGCAGAAATAGAAAAACTAAAACGTGTCATTATGAAACTTAGTAATGGACCAGAACTAAGTCCTGAAAATGAAAATGTCATTGCCGGCGTTAAGCGAAATGTAGGTTCTACGGGAGGCCGTAGAGGCCCTAAGAATGTTTAATTTGTTTAAGTTGTTTAGCCTCGCTTCGCTCGCTAAACTGCATACGCCTAAAGTTATTAGAGTTATTAGAGTTATTAGTAAATTTGTCTAAATTATAATTCACTAATTATATCATAAACAATATCCCTACATATATTATATATTTCTTTGATTCTTTCCTGTTCCTTTTCTAAAAAGAACTGTTTAACCCTTTCACAAGAATACTGTATTGCTTCATTTAATGTCTGTTCATCTACCTCAGGTTGAAAGGGTATTAGTTGTCTATCTGGATTGTAACTACTATTCAGATAAATAACATCTTGGTTTATAATAGGTGCTCTATACCTAGTTATAATATCTACTATTGATATACAATATTCTTCAAAATCCAATGTTTCATATGATTTACAATTACTAGAAAGTGATAAATCTATACCTAATGTATCTATACTATTATATAAATCTATAGCAAAATTATGTTTTATACCACCATCTACATAACTAAGTCCTCTATAAACATAGGGTTTAAATAAAAATGGTACACTCATTGACATTCTTATAGCTTTCCATACTTTTAAATGTGGGAATGTATCCTTTGATAAGTATAAAACTTGTTTTGTTTGTATACAAACAACCGGAATAACAATATTTTTACCAAATTCCATATATACCTGTAAAAATGTTATATCTTTACGGCCTATTTTATCTCTTATCATTTTTTTTATATAGTGTTCCAAGTTAGTTGCGTCATCCAATCCCAAATTACTCAAAAAACTAAACAATTGTATATTTTTTACCTTTGTATAATCAATTATATTAATTACATGTGGTCTTAATTCTTCACCTTTATAACCAATTGCTATTGCTGCAACAAAAAATGAACCAATCGATGTACCTACAAGATTTTTAAACTCGTCTAATCGGCTTTCATAGTACTTCATAAAACCCAAATAGTACAACCCTCTTACACCACCTCCACTCAATACAAGATTTTTGTAATTTTTAGATGGCATTATTAGTTGTTTATTAATTGTAATTTAACCTTTAAGATAATTAATTCTCTAATTTATTTATAAATGGTTCGTGTAGTCCTTTTAGTTATCTTATTTATTGCCATATTTTTATCCACAATACACTCATCCAGAAAAAGAGAAGATTTTGCCGATGTCTCTATTCCTAAAGAACAAACTCCCGGTGAACGCGGTCTAGTTTTTGGTTATTTACCAAAGGACATGAATAAACCAAAGGACATGAATACTAATACATCTAGTAAAGCTAATATACTTGCTAGTGGAGATAGTATTCAAATATATAATAAGGATAAGTATTTAGGCTATAGTAGCAAAAATATGCTATTTCCTAACTTTTTAAGCCGCCTTGGTACATTTACCCCGTATTCTTATGAAAACATTAAAATACATGTAAAAGATAATAGTGAAAAGGTACTTTATAACAGTACCCCTGTATATTTTACCATCAAACATCTAAATGATTCTTATTATCTAAACTTTGTACCATCTACCAATACATTTTATCTATCTACTAATACCCCTAGTTACTTTACATTTGTCAATGTAACCAGTCCTAATAATAAAGATGAAGTGCGTTATGATGACAATTTACTTATTAAACTTATAGATAATTCGGAATTTCTATTTGTTTACGAGGAGCTACTAATTACAGAAAAGGGTAAATCATCAACTTTTGTTATTAAAAAAGGAGAAATGGTTGATATTTGCGCTAATATTAATTCTAAAACCTCTAAAGATTTTATGCCCAAAGAAATGACCAAAGAACAAGTAGCACAACTCGAAAGGGAATACAAGAAAGACATTGATGACTATGTAGCTAATATAAAGGGTATCAAAAGTCCCGAAATAAATACTATTAAGGACCGTATTAAATTATTAGAAGGACAGCTTGAAATTGCCAAGGGTAATTCTAAAATGAAATTAGAGATAGAAAAGCTAAAACGTCAAGATGAAATGAAGGCCAAGGAAGCCGAAATACAGACTGAAATTACTAAATTTAAAGCCGAAAAAGACATTGAATTTACTAAAGCTAGAGACAAGATAGTTAATGAAAAGAAAGAACAATGGCAAAAGGAAATAACTGGATTGCGCAAGTTAATGGACAAAAAGTGTGCCAGAGCTTCTGCTACTGATGCCGCTAATGCTACTAATGCCGCTAATGTTATTACTAAAAAGCCACTAAATACCAACAAAGTGTAACATTTTGGCTAATAGAAAGGCTATAGCAACACCCATACTACTACCTAATAATATTTGAGGTATACTATGTCTACTAGAGGTATATCTAGTCGCCATAGTGAATAGGGCAATCAATGTAAATATACTAAAAGTTGTTTTAGAGTAAACTTCAGTATCTCTGTTATAGAAGTAGTAGAAAGCAGCAATAAAGGTTACGATTTGGGAATGTCCTGAAGGAGTACCGTAGCCAATTACATTAATCTTTTTACATTCCTTGTCCATTGGCCGGCATAGACTTCCAAATAGTGGTAATTTATGGTTCCACTTTTCACCCATTTGAATGGTGTAGGATTTGAATATTAAGTTTAGTATAATGTTACCTAGGATACTAACAACCATTATAAATGAAAAGTTGTTTTTATAAGCCATGAAAGAGTAAATGAAGTATAATTCATATAGGAAAATGGACTGTTCCCCGAGTTTTTCTACGAATCTCATCTATTTATAATATACATTTTAAATAATCCTTATTGGAATAATAATTATTTGAAATATATTTTATTATTTAGTAACTGTAATTATTGATGTTGCCTTCTTAGATCCATCTACACTTGTTAATGTTATAGTTGCCTTACCTAATCCCACCGCTTTTACTAATCCATTACTATTCACAGTTGCAACTTTAGTATTACTACTCTTCCAAGTTACCTTTTTATTACTGGCATTTGATGGTAATATTATGGCTCTTAATTGCTTGTTGCCCTTTACTTTAATAGTCACCTTTGCCAGATTTATTTTAACACCTGTTACTTTTTGAACTACTATAATATTTGAATCACTTTTCTTAGAAACATCATCTACACTTGTAACCGTTATTTTAGCTCTTCCTGGAGACACACCTCTTACTAATCCAGCAGTAGTTACAGTTGCTATTTTATTATCACTACTCTTCCAGGTTACACTTTTTTTAGGAGCATTTTCTGGTAATATATTAACAAAAAATTGTTTGGTAGCAGACGTGTTAATAGTAAATATAGTTGGTGATATTTTAACACTAATAACTCTTATAGGAGGTGCTGTTGTTGTAGTTGTAGTAGTAGTATCAGGTGGGTGGGTTGTTGTAGTTGTAGTAGTAGCAGGTGGGTAGGTTGTTGTAGTTGTAGTAGTTGTACTGGTTGTAATACTTGTATCAAAGGGTGACGCAAATACGTCAGCATATTCCTCTTTTATATCATCATATAATACTAAGTATGTATTTTGTCCATTAATTATACCTTGTACGTTACTTATTGTCACTTCTGTTTGTGTTAATGTTATTGTACCGATATCATAATATGTATCGTTATTTAATAATTTTACATTAAGAATATTTTGATAGGCACTTATTGGAAATCTGTTAATATATTTAAATGTTCCGTTGTTGTAAAGTTTATATGCGTTTTGTAAAAATATACTAAGTTTCCATGGTTTGTCTGAATGTATAGGTTTCCAAACACCGAGTGTATTATTTAGACCATTACCACTATTACTACCACTATTTGCTGTGTTGTCATTCCATAAACCAGTGATACTATAGCTACAATTATTTAAAAATGTCCTATTACCTCTATTGGGACCAAAATATGCTCTGGTCGGATCACTTATACTGCCAGCAAAGTAGCAATTAGTAATAGTACAAGTACCATTACTGTCTCCGTAGACACTTCCAGCATAGGAACCAACAATACCACCACTTTGGTCAGTTGCTATTCCTAAACTATAACAGTTAGTTATGGAACAGTTACTAATAGTCGAATCACTGCTATATCCAGCACCAATACTTGTTATACCACCAGAATAAAAATCAATATCACCAGTACTATAGCAATTCTCTACAGTACACTGTCCACCATAGCCAGCATATTGACCTAATATACCACCAGAATTATGACCAATAGAACCAGTAGTATAACAATTTTTTATAGTACACGTACCATTATTTCCAACACTATTGCTTGCTATACCACCACTGCCATTAATATTTCCAGTACTATAACAATTAGTTATAGTACACGTACCATTATTTCCGGCACCATAACCAACTATACCACCACAATCCGCATTAGTAATCTCTCCGGTACTGTAACAATTTGTTATAGTTCCAATAAAAGAATTAGTATACTCATAATTACCCTGTCCGATCCAACCAGAAGCGGATAATAATGATGTACCACTGCTTAATAATCCAATGTTCTTTACAATTGTATTATCTGATCTTGAACACACCAATCCTAAATAACCAAATGAACCATTTACAGTTACTAAATGGTTAGCACCATCTATTTTCACAAAATTACTAACAGCATTTGTTATTGTAAAGTAGTTGTTTTCTGCATTAAGTATTAAATCTTCAGCAATTGTTACCGTAATATTACCAGATAATTCACAATCCCATACTATATCAACTTTATCACTACCTGTACCATTTTTTGAATAAGCTACATTACTACCATTCATATACAAAGAACAGTTAAATTTAATAATTGTTACAGATAATGTTCCTGAGTAACCACTAATACCACTAGTGAAATAGATAGCCTCTATATCCACTCCTGTACTTTCCATAGTCCAATCACCGCCATATTTTATGTTACCCGTCTGGTCATTAGAAGCCCCTACAACCACTCCTGTTTCCTTATTTAACAACGCGTAGTACGCTTTCCAATTATCATACTTTAGAGAGTAACAGGATAAGAAATCAATGTTCTTAACTCCATGGGCCTTTATCAGGTCAATAAGGAGTTGTACGTTTTCCGAGTAACTAGTAGCACCTTCGGCTAAATCGCTAATCAAGAAGTACGGCTTGTAATTAACGAGCTTCTTACTATTACTTTCACTAGAGATAAGAGAATTATTTGCCACAATAGCAATTCTAGTAATAGTCGGTAACTTGTCGGCTAATAAGTCCACGATATCTTGACCTTTAGAACCTTGGGAAAAAGTAATAGGGAATGTAGAAATATTAGAATTGTCAACAAATTTTTTGTAATCTGATACTCCAGAATCAACTAGGAGTACATTAGTGATTTGAGTAAAATCAGTATCGGCATCATATACTATAGGATTATATGTAATAACTCTATCTTTCCAATTAGGAAGTGGAGTTTCAGAATTATTATTTGGTTCACCCATTATTATAATATGTAAGATTATATTAATTGTATAATCTTAAATTTTTGAAGTGGCTTCAAACTTTTGGACACTATGGAACCCGCCTCCTCGAACAATCGCTTTTGCCATTAGACGCCTTCAAATTTGGTTCCCAAATTTGAGTCGCAGGAGGAGGCTAAGGGTTCCACCACCTGTTGGTGGTGGTTATAGGATTGATTGCTAGAGCAAACAACCCGTAGGGAGACTTAGCCGCGTTAGCTGCCTTTGGCACTCCACGGTACACAAGTAATAACAACTAATAAGGTTTGATTACTTCTTCATAACACTATTCTTCTTGACTTCGGCTAATCTGTTGTTCAGTTTAGCTACTTCTAAGTTACTCATGTTCTTCTTGCCATTTAGTTTGGCTGTTATCCGGTCGATCTTCTTCTCTAGTTCCGAGAAGTCATCATGAATCATCTTCTCGATCTTTCCTAAATCAACTGATTCCCTATTAGCACTAGCACCAACAGAGACTTTAGTAGCACCCATAGTCATACCACCCGGTTCTAATCTATTAGAATTATCAAATAGGCTCTCCATTTGTGGCGTCATACGTTTTCTTAATTTAGCTAATTCAATATTCTTCTTTCTGGAGTGTAAAAATTCATAGTCATTTTCCGCTTGAGCCTGTCTATTTACTAGTTCTGCTAATTTATCACTATTAACTAAACGTTTAGTATCCTTACGAACACACTTGACTGCTTCACTTCTTTGGGCCTCTAGGTTGTGTAATTCATTTATTATATTTCTATTAGCCGGTTCCATCTTAGCCATAGCTTGTCTGGCGCCAATAGATTTGTCTAATATTTCTACTTTATTAGTATTAGCCTGACATTTAGCAACTAATTCCTTCATCTTATTCATCTCCTCTAATTGTTTATTGAGATCCTCTATTTGTTTTCTCATCTTCATAAAACCATCGCTATTTTCTACCTTCGACTTTTCTAAATAGTTATTCTTTAAATATTCAGTACTCACATATTTAGTCGGGTCTGGTGGTAATCTAGTTACTGTAGGAACCATTGGCGGCGGTGAGCGAACAAGAGCCTTTTCTACATACTTGTTAAAGTCCTTATGTGTCTTAATATCGAAATCATTGACTGTTTGTTGGGCCGACTTAGGACATTCCTTGGCCTCTTTTAGCTGTAATAACTTCTTGCTCTTATTGAGTTCAACTCTATTCGCCGTGTCGGCTCTACCATAACACTTTTCCGCTAATTTGAGTTTCACGATATCCTCCGAATCTATACCTTCATCTGCCATTTTCTTGAATTCTGTCATAGATTGAGTTAATTCGGCATCCTTATGATAGATACCCATGTCTATCCACTTTGACGTGTAACTATCAGGTTCCGTATTGGTAAAATCAATAGGGTCACTAGTACAACCTACACTGTTAAAAGTGTCGCGCACCTTATCATTAACTATACTAACTGGTCCAAATACTAATTTGTTCTTAATGTCCATTTCGCCCAGACCATAATTCGAAAAACATACAGCAGTTACAAATCCACTAAATCCGCCAAACTTCATAGGATAGAAACTATTGCGCTTAATGCTCTTTTTAGATAGAGATCGGCTACCAACCATCTTTCCGTTAATATAAAGACTTAATATCCCGTCCTTGACTACATAGGCTATATGCATCCATTGATCAGGATGAATGACATAATCACCACTTTTAACATTTATTTGACCGTCGGAATTCTTCGAAAATAGCTTGTTACTATCCTTGTTAAAATATAGGCCTTCGTCCCCGTATATAAACACCGATTCTTCACTTCCCGTACCAGCAACTGGTCTTTGACTATTCATCCAAAACATGATAGAATATTCGGGTTTGTTCCCGTCTATTTCCGGAAGAAAACTAGGTTCCATTAGTACAGTCTTGTCACTACCTACCTTCTTTATAGCGCTCATTAATTCTACCATTAATCTACTAGTTAATATCTGCGATTCACGGTGTATATATTCCTGGGGTATGACACGGTTCGAAAATTTAAGGAACGACATACTTCCTTCAAAACCCTTGTATTTACCAAAAGCACCAACATTAAGAGAGTAATGGTTTTGAACTATGTTACCCTTTAATTGATATGTAGTATTTAATACACCATTAATGTAAATCTTAATATTAGCAATTGACATATTATCTTCATACTGTCCCCTCATAGTGAATCCATAGCTTTCGGGGTCATCTAGTTCAATCACTTGTTCGTCTTTGTACTGTTTAGAACTAGCCATATCAATCTTGTATAACTCTCTCGTCATAAAGTTACATAGATAGGTGCTGCTATATTTTGTACTTTTAGAGAATTTACACGGTAACCAACCATTACCCTTGTTGATACCGGCATCATGAACCGCCGTTACGTGAAACTTTTTATCACGAATTACATTGTAATTTATCATAAAGTTTTCCCCCATTTCATTGTTTCCAGCATCCGTAGTTACCACATACTGTAATCTAGAGTACTTACCATCTACTTCTGGTGGATGTACTAATATATTTGGTGTTCTGTTTTCATCTAGATTTTTCGATTTTACTAAAACGTTTGATACTTCACCTGGTAACTTATCTAATTGTAATAGGAACATAATAGTCATATCTTTAGATACTCTAGGTAAGGTTCGATATTTAAAAGATAGTGCGCGGTCCGGTGTGAAACTTTCATTGGCTAATAAATTCTTGCTCATTTCGTCATTTAAGAGTACACTATAGTTGACACCTTGACCATAAACACGTACATCAGCAATGTTAAGATTATCCTGTTTATTAAGAATAATACGTACCTTTCTAGCGATTTGATTGACATTATCCCAACTATATTTCGGTACAACCTTACTATCAAAGGTCTTGGTATCTACTACACTATCATCAAAATCATACAATTTGACATCAAAATTGGAGAGTTGAGATTGGTTAGGGTCGTTTACGTTACTAAGAACAATTCTAGAAATAATAACATCTTTAGGTAGCGATACTTCCCACCACGGCTTTTGTTCCTTGTTTGTCGATGAAAATGTTAACATGTTTCCATCAATAGCGAATTGCGAAAATAAATTATTGTTAGTACTACTTTGGGCCGTTGTACCTCTTCTAGCCCAATCTACATTTAAACCCTGACCAAATCTATCATAGATATAAAAGTTGCGCGTTATAGCAGTCGAGTTAGAAAGTACTACATCGGTTGTTCTAGATACATGAATGTAACTCATGTCTTTTTTCCAGGTCTTTAGGAGTAACATATCACCATAATGTACCTCGCTATCTTGTAATCCTCTGGCGGATTCTAGTATCAGTAGTTGATGAGTTTTATTTGTGTTATCATCGTGTCTATTAGTACTCATGTAAACATTGTTATTGGCATTAGGAGCTACATAGGTAGGTAGGAATGTGTTGTTTTGTAGATTGACTGTCTTTAGGTAGATAGGAGCACCATACTTAACTGGGGCAGTGTTTCCTAAGTCTCCAGGATCTCTACCATCTACTATCATGTATTGAACCCATTCCATAGTACTAGGGATATCCTCGGGCCCTAAAAGAGAATGGCTTAAATTTATCTTTCCTAGGGGCTCTTTGTTCATCTTGTTACCTTGTGTAGGGTCAGCTTGTAAAAACTTGTTTACGGCTGGACTCCACATAGTTATGACGTCACCATATCTAACTACTCTAGCATCATCTTCCATTCCAAATGCTTCTTTAATACTAGTCTTGTATTTAGAACATACAAAGTAGACTGCTAAAACTATTATTGAAATTATTAAAAACGTCCAATAGCTCATTGACTTTCTAATAATAACTTATAAAATAATAACAAAGTTTAGTATTATTATTTTATAGGTTATCTATTTGTTTATCTATTTGTTTAATTGTACCTCTAAACCACTTGAAACTTGACACGAGTATCTTTGCGAAGTGTGCTCTTGCCCATGGGTACGAAGTCAAATTCGTAGTGTTGTGGGTCTAGGCAACTAATGTCTTGCTTCGAGGCCTTCTTGATATGTTCTTCAATCGCCTTGATATTCACATGAACGTCCTCTAGCTTTTCAGGTGCTACATCCTTAGTCTGGATGTACATCTTGCGTTCATCGAACAAGAGTTGTACCGTTCCAGTACCCGTTGGTGGTACTTGACCCAACATAATGTTGGCCGAGACACCCGTCATCTTATCGGCTTCGGCGAAGCACGAGGACTTTACAAGTTGGTCCACAGTCTCCTCAAAAGAGGCACGAGCAAGCGGGCCAATGTCACTCTTCTTAACACCGTGGATATCAATCGGTAGGAGGATACCCTTTTGCGTCATGACATCGGCGAGGATACAGATGTGGCGGAAGTTGACATAAGCGGTAGCCGATAGTGTCGTGGTAATTTCCTCAATGAGCGCTTGGCGAGCCGCTTCAATACCGAAGAGTTCATAAATCTCATTGACGTTGTTTGATACCGTGCGAGCGGCATCTACTTCAAATAGGTTAATCACTTCGGCTAGATTAGTACCATCTGTAGTGAGAGAGTACTCAGATACATCCTTGGAGAAGCTACCATCATCCTTTTCACGATAGGTCTTCGTCTGATCAATGTAGGAACCCGTGATACCCGAGATACCCTTGATGGTAAACTTGCCAATCTTCTTGTAGAGCTTGCGAATATTGAGGTACAAGTTGTTGTTGACTTGGGCGTTGTCATCCTTGCCTTCCGTGTTATCCGAGATGTACACATGGATACGGAATACTAGGTTGTCGGCGTTATCATCGGCATATACGCACTCTACAACTTCCTCATCTAGCATCGATTGCTCCTTGAGGCGTTGGTAAATTTCGTACATGTTAATGTTCTTTTGGTTCATCTTTAGCTTGTTGAAGATCATACGAATTACCCAGCGTGACTTGCCAGTACACTCTTCATGTTCCTCCTCCGTCTGATAAGTAGCGAAAGCGTCTAGGATATCACGATCCTCTTCGTGTTGTAGGACAACACTACCATCCTTTTCGCGGATTTCATAAAACAACTCAATCTCCGAAAGAATGTCTTCCATATTACAGATAGTAATCTTGTTACTCACCTTCTTCGACATATCTAGGTTAGAGGAATACGGCTTCTTGAGGAAGATGGCTAGCGTAGGTGTCTTGGGGTTCTTGCTAATGGCGAGGAGTTCCTTAAGACGAGGTACACCAGTAGTAGTCTGCGACTTGGCTGATACACCCGAATAGTGAAACGTGTTGAGCGTGTTGTGTACAATCACGCCACTTCCAAGCATAAAGGTCTCGGCTCCTTCAATGCTAAGGTCATAGACTAGCTTGTCCTTGTTCTCTGGAATGATCTGGATATCCGTAATCTTGTCCCAAATTACCTCGCAGTTGTGACCTTGCCGAAGAATATCTAGTTCCTCTTCTACGTTAATACCCGTAGACTCTTGGATGTCTTCATAACGTTGGATGTACTTCTTGAGGGTACGACGACCAATAGCTTCTACCTTGTCCCAACGGAGGTAGGCACGGCTAACCTTGTCGAGACCAAGACGGCGAGCAATGTTCGTGATGTGTTCACCAAGCTTAGGAATCATGTCCATAAACTCCATGGTGCTCTTACAGTCATCACGGTTGTTGTAATCGACAATGGCTTGAAGATCGGCGCGCTTGTACTCGTAGTTAGAGCCAATGTGCTTGTTGTAGTTGTCTACATACTTGGCGAAGATACCAAGGTGGTAGAGACCCTTGTCAGTTTGGAAAAACTTGTATGGCACAATGTGGAAATAGTTGAGTAGGAGACAAACATCATCAATGAGTTGTTGGCTAGTAGAGCAGCAGCGGAGTGTGTGCTTGTCCTTGGCTACATTGCCATCACCATCCATGTAGCAGCGGAGTACCGAGGCGATAAACTTGAGCGAACTAATAAAGACAAACGAGGGCACCCGACGTTGATTAACAATACTGTTGGACTCGAGACGGAGGAATGTAACCATTTCCTTGTCTGTAAGAACATAATCACATAGGTCTTCGGTACCCTCGTTAATTGGTGTAATTTCACCACCTAGCTTGGACTTGATACTTTCGGCTAGGGAGAGAGGAATACGAGCAACACTAATATTCTCGCCATCAATAATACCATTGCTAAGGAAGCAACCAATAAACGAGCCAAAATGTTCATCTAAGGCCACAATTCGAGATTCCGCAGCTGTTCCACAAGCCTGGGATCCTACTGTAATATACTCGAGGTCGACATCGAAGGTGGGTAGCATGTAGGAGATAGGGATACGGTCACCGACACGGAGTTGATCACCCGTTACCTTTTCCATACCACGCGTGAGACGGCGTAGGAAGGCGTGGCTCATCGTAGCCTTGACTTCGCGACCCGTACGAGTAGTGATATGCATCATCTTGCCATTGGCTGGGAGACGCGAGATTTGGCGGATACGATACGGCGAACCCATCTTCTCACTACGCATATCCACACCATGGATATAGAAATCTTCGTCATTCATGTTGTTGACAATAAAACGGTCACCAAGGGTCTCGTTATCCGTCTTATTAGCGAGTAGGCCATCAATCCACGGACCAATCTTGCCATGATAGCACTCGTTCTTAGACTTGTTGTATACTGTAACTACTTCATCACCATCAACACACATTTGTGTCGCGGGTTCACCAATAGATTGCGAGGCAATAATACCTACCATTTCACCCGGGTTTACAATACCGCGGAGGAACATCTTGTAGCACTCATTGAGGATTAGATCAAGAGCCATACTAGTTAGCTTCCAGTGTGTCAATACTTGCTTAGAGTTGAGGAGTGTACGCATAAGTGTCTCAAGAACATAGAGAGTGTTTTGGGCACGATTGCGATAGACCATGTTTTCACGAAGAGTCAAGAAAGTTTTCATGCGAGTGATACAGGCGTTGACCTTGTTGACCGTCTCTACCGGGCTCAAGTCACTAAATCCAATCTCGTTAATCTTGTACTTGTACACAATGTTCTGGATAGTACGGCGGAGTTGAATAGGGCTGTAAACCTTGTCCTCGATGTAGTAGATGTTGTGTTGAAACTCCTTACGACGAGCTAGGAGCTCCTTGTATTCACCTTCTAGGACTTCTTCGTAACTATCAGTGCCCATGAGAGCTTCATAGGCCTCGTTGGTGAGGTAGACCGTCCAATAGCTCTTGGCTTTAGCATCAGTTTCCACGTGGCTATACCGCTTGACAAACTCGGCATACGAGACAATATGGAAATCGATGCCTACCGTTTCTAGGCGACAAGCATCGTAGCCGTCCTCACCATACTGAAACTGGAGAATGTTTTGCGAAGAATCACGAACCGTGTGATCATGCTTAACCGTAATATCTTCCATAGACTTGATAAGACGACGCTGAATATAACCTGTTTCGGAAGTCTTTACTGCCGTATCAATAAGACCAATACGACCAGCCATAGCGTGGTAGAAATAGTGTTGCGGCGTAAGACCAATCTTAAAACTACGCGGGATGAAACCACGGGCCTCGGCGCCATCATCATCCTTACAGTAGTAGGGAAGAGTACGCTTATCCATGTTGAGTGGCACACGCTTGCCTTCTACTTCGGATTGACCGAGACAACCAATAATTTGAGCTACGTTAGTAGGATCACCCTTAGACCCAGCAACGATCATATTTACTAGGCGGTTGTTGTTAGTGAGTGACTCTACACCGATTTTACCGGCATTATCGCGGCTACTATTAAGAGCAAACTTAATTTCACCCTCGAGATCATCTACAATATTACGGTCTGAACGAGTGTTGTAGGTACCTTCGTATCCCTTTTGGATCATAAGGCTAACTTGCTTAGAAGCTTCGGCAATGTTTTGTTGGATACGATCATTGATTTCGGGACTTACCACACAGTCGCTGATACCCACACTATGGCCGTTAATAACTAGCCAGTTATTGACCATTTTTTGTGTGTTGTAGATAAAGTCGGCCGAGGCGTCTTCACTGTAATCCTTCCAGATGATGTGTACAAGACCGCCTTCTACATTACCAATATTTGTCTTATCTAGGACACCAGAAAGCATCTTGCCGTTTTGGATACGAATAACTTCATCGGTAGAGTGTTTACCATCTACATACTTCTTAGTCTTTTTCTCAAGGTTGATTGCCGGTAGGATACTAGAGTAGAGTTGGCGACCCGACCACTCCCCAGGCTTGTCCGGCTTAGGGATACTACCATCAAACTTATCATTCCACATCATAAGGCGACACATTTCACGCTTGTTAACATAACTATTTTCAGTAGTAAATAGGTTTGCGGCTGTGAGCGAATCCTGTACAATACCGATAACAGGGGCATTCTTTTGCGGCGAAACCATTTGTGTAGGAACTAGCGTGAGGTACTTTAGTTCGGCTTGGGTCTGGTAACTCTGGCTAAGATGGGTGTTCATTTCGTCACCATCGAAATCGGCGTTATAGGGAGTAGTAACACTAACGTTAAGACGAAATGTCATACCCTTGGGTAATACACGGACTTTATGACCCATCATAGACATCTTGTGTAGTGAGGGTTGACGGTTAAATAGTACTACATCACCGTCGATAAGGTGACGATTAACAATATCGCCAAACTCAAGCTTAATGTTAGCAACATTGACGTAGCCGAGATGAATATTTGTGTTATCAGAGGCACGTACAATGCTCTTAGCACCAGGGTAGGTACTATGACCGTTGCGCACACAAATCTCTAGTTCGTCCTTGTTTGTAGGCGTAACGATAACTGGGATAGTGAGGTTCATAGCAATGTCCTTGGGTACACCGAGTTCATAAAGGGCAATGTTGGCATCGGGTGTGATGACGGAACGAGCCGTGAAGTCACAACGCTTGCCCATAAGATTGTTACGCATACGACCTTCCTTGGCACTAAGACGCTGTTTGAGTGACTTGAGTGGACGACCAGAGCCGCGTTGGCTAGCCGGGGGTAGTCCAGGAATTTCGTTATCAACTAGGGTAGCAACATGATACTGGAGAAGTTGGTGCCACTCATCAATAATGTTTGCCATATCGACAGTATCTTTTCCCGAGTCGCGATTCGAATCATTTATCTTGTCCTTGAGAGAGTTGTTAGTCTTGACAATGTCGGATAGCTTATGGGTGAGATCGTCTTCGGCCTTTTGGTTGCCGTCTTGGCGAACACTAGGGCGAACGTGCGGCGGGGGAACCGGTAGCACGGTACAAATCATCCAATCTGGACGCGAATATTTAGGCGAAAGACCAAGTAGTTCTACATCGTCATTTGTAACACGCTTAAGAATAGAGAGAACCTTTTCTACAGAGATAAACTTGCGTACATTTTCCTTACCCTGTTCCTTAAACTCGGCATAGACCTTGGCAACTCCATCCTTTTCACGCTTGGGCACAAGGTAGCGAGTAGGCTGGATAATACCACAGCCGTCGTGCTTGCTCTTACCATCTACTTCACTAGAGAGACAATTCTTACCGTACTTCTGGCACCAATTGTAGACCGCTAGGAAGCGGCCTTTAGACTTGGTCTTGCGTAGGATGTCTTGAACCATAGGGTCCTCAATGTTTAGGAGGCACTTGGAGCAGCGCCAGCAAACGCACTTGAGGACCTTTAGTACCATGTTCATGAACTGGATGTAGTAGACGGGACGAGCGAGACGAATGTGACCGAAATGTCCAGTACAGTTACGGTTATCCATCTTACAGGTTTCGCATACTTGGCCGTTTTCAATAGTGCCCATCCGAGGGTCGAAGAGACCGTTGGGTTTAGGCATGTTATTTTCGTAGGTATCTTGCGTAAAAACTTCACAAACAGAGCCCTTTAGAATGTCGTCGGGGTTCCAAATAGATAGGATTACTTCCGTTACTTTCTCGATGTTGCTAGCTGTAGCATTGTAGTTATCCCGGAAAAGTGACATGGTTATATTGTTCTGTAATAATATTAGATAAATAAATTTCAATTTTCCTTAAATTACTTTTCACTCGTGTACCTAATTTCCGGGTCCACCAGTTAAGTCTAATCATTTAATACTATTTTAAAAGTATCGACACACAAGTCTAACCAATTGATAGTGTTAAAAACTACAGTTCCACTAGATAGCTTTTGGATAACTATCTCTTCACCATTAGCATACTTTCCTATTAGTTTGTCACGATTGGTAGTTTTAACATATGTATCTTCAACACTATCACAGTCATCTACAAATGTCCATCGAATATTTGGCATAATTTTAGATATGTGTACAAACTCGCTATACATAAGAGATTCTATAAAAATATGTATACCGGCTCTAGAAACATTAGATACTTTAAAATTATAGGGTACTCTATTAACACTAAAAAAGCTAAGTAGTTTACACCGCTCATAAAAATCTACTATTTTAGTATTTAGCCTATCTCTACTATTAATATATTTTATCATCTCCTGTAGTTCCCTATCGCCATATATAATACCACTAAGGATGTTATGAATAAGTATGTCAAAGGCTCTACGAATAGGACTAGTAAAATGTGTGTAGTGGGGAATATTAAGGGCAAAATGTCCCGTCTCAGTAGAACTATACTTGGCTAATTTATATCTCTTCAATTGCTCTATAGTTGATAGCGAGTCTAACATAGGTATACTATTAATTTCTGATTGTTCATGAAACCTCTCTGGTGCTATATTAATCAGATGATTAGTTACTATTCTATTTGTAGCTATCATTAGAGACTCGACTATTTTGTTAATACGATTCTGGGTTGTTATTTCTATGCCTGCTATAGAACCATTAGAAATACTAATAGTTCTTTTAGGAACATTAAGTTTGGAATATATCCATTTGGGGTTTTCTAGGAGTTTATCTAGAAACACTAGATGTTTTTCACCTTCCTCTAGAGCCTCTAGAGCCGTATCGTAATCATAACGATGTTTGATTATAATGTTATCTCTATATATCTTATAATCTATACCATCTCCCGAATCATCTAGCTTTATTTCTAGTGTTATTACAGGCCTAGGTTGCCCTTCTAATAGACTAAAATGATTTTCAGAATATTCGCGTTGAAATAAATTTAGGTTACCTTCCTGGAGATATAAGGTACTGCCTAGGGCCATAGCAATACCTTCAAACTCGGTATATAGTAGATGTCTATGTATATCTACTATGTGAATATATAGCTTCTTATTAACTAAATCGATACTAATAGCATCATCAAAATCAAGTGAATACTTAGGATCTATGTTAAACGTATGTAAATGTGTATTATCTACTATTTCTTCTAAACTATAAAAATGTTTATGATGTGTTATAGAGGCGGTTAGATTGCTATACGCTCTATAAAAGTTATCATCTACTATATTCCTATAAACCTCATGACACATTTCTAAATCATACTTACGGTCTGTTATAGGGCCGTATTCTTTAATTATGGTGATTTGTGTATTTTCTATTAATACTAAACATAAGCATATTTTTATAGATGTATTAAACATATAATTAGTTTGGGTCTTAAATATTTTACTCTCTAGGGGTAGTCTCAATAGCCTAAGTTTAGTATCTAGTATACCTATAGTGACTCTAGAAACCCTACTAACTATGCTCTCTATTAAAACTTGTCCATTTTCTAATTTTTTATAAGTTATAGTATCACCTGGTAAAACCGTGTAATATATTTCATTTTTAACAAATTCAGTTCTAGTATCACTAGACAATTTGTAGAATAATCCATTTGCTTCTATAGTATCCATCTTAATGTAATAAATAGAATATATTTGCCTATATTAGACTAATGGATATTTGTATAATTGGAGCCGGTATTTCTGGGTTATATCTAGGCATAGAACTGGTTAAAAAGGGTCATAATGTAACCATAATAGAGCGTACTAAAAGACTAGGTGGTCGCGTAGATACTAAGCATTTTATGGATTATAGTTTTGAGTCTGGTGCTGGACGTTTTAGTAACAACCATAAATTACTATTAGAACTAATAGAGCGGTATCCCCTTAAAGGTCCTATAAAAATAGGTGGAGTTAGTGAAGAACTAATAGAATACTATAAGACTATCCAAAAGTCCTTAATAAACAATAGTGTTGACCTAAGTAGAATTAGTACAATGGATTATCTAGTAGGGCTATTCGGTAAATCCAAGGCGGAACATTTTAAGCTAATATATGGCTATGATGGAGATTTGTTATTGTCTAGCGCCTTATGTGGTACAAATATCCTGATGGATGACTATAAATCCACACAGTACTATGTGTTAATGGATGGATTAGATAAACTTATAGAGTGTATGGCGGCTGAATTTACCTCTAATGGTGGTAAGATACTCTTTAGAAAAAAGATTAGTACTATAGATAGAGACATAGGTTATTATGTCGTTAGGGGATCTACACTAGATATGAAATGTCATAAGTTAGTACTAGCTATCCCACCATCATCTATAGAAAAATTATGTCCTAATACACAATTAGTATGTTTCGAATTTTTAAAATTTGTAAAGCCTGTGCCACTATTGCGGGTCTACTTCCTATATAATAAGCCACAATTGGCACTAAAGGGTCTAAAGAAACAGGTTAGTGAGCTAGATATACGCTTTATAATACCTATAAATCAACAAATTATTATGATAAGCTATAGTGACTACAAGTTAGCTGATATGTGGAGGAGGTTATATGAAAAGGATGTAGATGAATTTACAAAGAAATTATTAGGGGAATTTACTACTGCCACTAGTAGAAAACTAAAGGTACCAGATAGTATTTCATTCGAGTATTGGAGCGAGGGTGTACATGTATGGACACCTGGATTTAACTACATAGACAACTATAGTAAAATTATACAACCATTAGAGGGTTTGTACCTTTCTAATGAGGCATATTCTAAAAAACAGGGGTGGCTAGAGGGATCCCTAGAAATGGCTAGGGATGTGTCTTCTATAATTGACTAATCTAAGCATCGTCTTCATTAGGGGCATTTTCAGCTAAAAAGTCTATTAAATCGGCTAACTTTTCACTCTCTGGTAGACTGTAGGTTTTCTTATTTTTAAAGACTATCTTGTCTTCTTCGTTGATAGCTATGATGTATTCGGGTTTTACACCCTTTTCCTCTAGGTACATTAATAATTCTAGGACTTCTTTGTCATTGTACATTCTAGATACTAGAGGTTCTAATATATCCTGATCATAGGCGCGTAGTTTATCGGTACCATTAAGTTTCTTTACTAGGAGAGAAAAAAGCTTAGATAGTTGCTTAATACTGGCATTTTGGATATCGAAATTTAATTTATCGGCAGCCTTTTCTAATATTTTAGCCAGTTCATCTATAGATTTTTTAATAGGAGCATCCTCGTCCTCTTCGGTAGCAAAATCGGCATACATTTGCCTAAAAAGAGCCCCATAGTATAGCATGTTTCTATGGTCTAACATCTCTATAAAATCATCATACTTTTCTAATAGTCTACTACTATTCTCTATTAGTTTATTTAGTTCTTCTTCGTTAATATCTACCCTAGTATTTTTATTTTCTTCAGTCATGTATCTAGTATGTTTTTAGGATTTTCTAGTATTAGAAAAACGCAGAAGCGAATAGGATTATTAGTATATGTCATAGTGAGGGTTAAATGATGGATTATAGCCAAAGTCTTGAAGACGTATAGGGCCGTCGCGATATTCTAGGCACTCATCATATAGATCCGTGAGTTTTTCCTCTAGCATATATCTTAGTTCATTGTGGCGGTTCATCTCCTTGTCATTTACTAGGCTAAATAGTATAGCATGAAAATGGTTAAGAGCATCTACTTTTAATATTGATAGGGTTTCTACGTCAATACTTTCGGCCTTTTTTTTATCCATTACTTTACCATAGATTTGTAGGAATCTATTGATTCTAATGACCATTTCATCAAAGTTCTTAGTATCAGTTAATTTGAATGCCCTAATATCATATAAAAACTCTAGAATATTAGGATCAAAATAGAGATAATTAGTGAGCTTATAGTCCTTAGGAATAATGACATCCATTTTCTCCTCTAAATCTCTAAAGTCTCTATCCTCATCACCTATCAACTTTTTGTTTTGAGAGTTTAACATATAGCCAAATATCGATAATGCTATAAAAAATATAAGCCAGTATTGACTGTTAATAAACAAGTATTGCTGAAATATAAAAAATACTAAGGCTAAATATAGATAAGTATATTTAGTAAAACTATTACGTATTCTAGGAAAAGAGTTTAATATAATGTTTCCTATCATCCTTAATAAAATACACTATAATAATTTAATAAAATCATTTATTAAAAAATATTAGCTTATAATATAAATGAGTTCTACATCTAAATCCAACAAACGTGGTGGTGCTTCGGGTATCCCTCTCCTAGACCATCCTATCCTCGACGCCTACCTTAAAATGAACCTCGTAACTAGCCTCATGCCCACCACACTTATCCCCCTTGGTGTTCTTATGGCTGTCTATTCGACCCTCTCGAAGGAAGAAGTCCAACGTGGTGGCTTTCAAGCCATGAGTGTTACGGACCCACTTATGAAGGAATACATGGGCATGTTCGGTATCTACGAACTTACCGCTCTTACCCTTGTACCCTTTGCTTTTCTCCTAGGCCGCGATCTCTTCGAACGTGTCGTTGAAGACTACAAGAAGGCTGAGGGTGTTGAAGCCCCTGCTAAAGTCGCCCAAAAGGGTGGTGCTGCTAGCTGGATGGATATCCCTATTCTTGATACCTACCTTAAGATCCAAGGTAATGTTAACATCACTCCGGCTACTCTTGTCCCGTTTGGCATTCTCATGGTTGTGTACTATGTTATTCGTGGCAAGAAGGCCGAAAGTGCCCAATATGGTGGCATGGGTATGCCCGAGTTCCTCTCTACGGCTAGCCTCAAGAGCTACATGGATATGATGGGCATAACTACGCTCACACAACAAACACTCTTACCCTTTTCGCTCATTATTAGCAAGGAAATATTCGATAGATACGTTAGACAACAAAAGAAACTCCTAGAAAATGTTGAACCCAGAAGAGAAGATTAACGACACTTTTAACAAAAGTGTAAGTCAAAACTATATAAATGTATTAGATAAATATATAGATGAATCTATCTATAAATACACTTTTAGAAAAGTGTTGTCAAAAGGATAAATTTATAGATGAATCTATCTATAAATA
>JACCDM010608061.1_pt1 | contig 58745 bp, 56 predicted proteins | sample 7445851 | NCBI WGS metagenome assembly JACCDM01 (sample SAMN15323438, study PRJNA562643) | freshwater metagenome | isolation source: river surface water | place: USA:Blue River Watershed | collected 2017-08-16
CTTGGCTCGGAACTTTTTTTCGCCCTGTTCAAGAAAGAATTCTTCCAGTTCAGGCAAACTTAATTTCCGGATGTCTTTTTTCTGAAGTTCCACACCATAAAGGTAGGGATTGAAATTGGGAAAGCAGACAGGATTGGCCAATCCCGTTCAAAATTAATGAGTTATGCATTCTGCTTTTATTGCGAGTTTCCTGCTTCCTTTTCTTGGAAAAAGAAGGGGATTCAAGAATATATCTCTTATTTTTGTAGGGAAAATTCAAACCCCTTGTTATGCGCCAATCTTGGTGGAAATTTCTTACTGTAGGGCTATTGATGTACACGCTCATTGGCGGGCTGCTGCTGGAGGTTCCTCGGCTTCCCATCCTGAATGAGACCATCCGTGCGCTTCATTTTCATGTGACCATGTGGTTTGGAATGATATTAATGCTCCTCGTTGCGGCTTGGAATAGTGTCAAGTATTTGAGAAGCAATGAGCTGAAGTATGACGACATCGCCTTGGAGTTTACCAATGCCGCCATTTTGTTTGGGGTATTGGGGATCGTAACGGGCATGCTTTGGGCCAAATTTACCTGGGGGGATTATTGGAGTGGAGATCCCAAGCAGAATGCCTCCGCAATCGGCTTGCTCATGTATTTCGCCTATTTAGTTTTGAGAGGCAGTCTTTCAGACGCGCAGCAGCGGGGAAGAATTGCTGCGGTGTACAACCTTTTTGCCTTTGCTGCCTTCATCCCCTTGATCTTTGTATTGCCACGACTTACCGATAGCCTTCACCCAGGAAATGGGGGCAATCCTGGCTTCAATGCCTACGATTTGGACTCCAAACTCCGACTTGTATTTTACCCTGCCATTGCAGCTTGGACCCTATTGGGAACTTGGATTGCAACTGTTCGTGTTCGTATCCGTAGGCTAGAGCGAGAAGTGGAGGAAAACCGTATTAACGATTGATCGATGAAAAAATTTATACTATTTCTTTTGATGAGTATGTCCTTTGTGGCGGTTCAGGCCCAGGAAAAAATTGCGGTTACTGCTGCTGATTACAGCAATAATGAGGTAGAAATGGCTGACCTCATGCGAAGTGAAGGTAAAATATATGTGTTGGTGGGGGTGATTGTTTTGATTTTCATTGGCCTGTTGGCCTATGTAATTCAAACAGACCGGAGGGTTTCCAAGTTGGAAAAAAGTAAAATAAATTAATTAGGGATAGGACATGAAGAAGGGACATTTAATTGCCTTGGGAATTATTGCAGTAGCAATTGCGATTATCCTTACCTCAATTGGTGATGCGAGTAGCTACGAGAGCTTTGCAACTGCACTTGAGATGAAGAAAGATGGTGAGGATAAGGCCATCCACGTGGTGGGCAAACTACAGAAAGATGCCGAAGGGCAAGTGGAAGGGATTGAAGTCAGAGAAGATAAAACCTCCTTCACCTTTATGTTGGTCGACAACGAAGGCACTACTCAAAAAGTATTTTACAATCAGCCCGTGCCGGCGGATTTTCATCGATCCGAGCAAGTAGTGGTCATCGGTAGTTACCGAGATCCAGAAATCTTTGTGGCAGACAAGATTCTCATGAAGTGTCCTTCCAAGTACCAAGAAACAGACGTTCAGGCTGCGGGCATCTGATGGTAAACTCTATATCCAAGTAAAATCGTATGATAAATACCTTTGTGGGCAATTTTGGTCACCTGACTACCTTGGTGGCTTTTGTGAGTGCCTTGGTGACTGCTTTTGCTTATAGCCAATACTTCAAGGCCAACGAGCTAGAGAAGGACAGTTGGCGGAGATTTAGCCGGGTGAGTTTTTACATCCATGCGCTTTCCACCAGTTTGATTGCAGTGTCCTTGTTTGAGATCATCTACAATCAGCGCTACGAGTATTTTTACGCCTATTCACACAGCTCCAAAGCACTTCCCGTACATTACATGATCTCTAGTTTCTGGGAAGGTCAAGAAGGGGCGTTTATTCTCTGGGCATTTTGGAATGTGGTGCTTGGATTGATTTTGGTGCACACCAATAAATTCTGGGAAGCGCCTGTGATGGTGGTATTTTCCTTGGTGCAAGCCTTCCTCGTTTCCATGATTCTTGGAGTAGTGGTAGGAGATCTTAAGATAGGTAGTTCGCCCTTTATTTTACTTCGGGATGCTACGCAAGCGCCGATTTTTGACTTAAATCCTGACTTTGTACCCGAAGATGGTACTGGCCTCAATCCCCTATTGCAGAATATTTGGATGGTGATTCACCCACCGACGCTGTTTTTGGGATATGCATCCACTCTCGTTCCATTTGCTTTCTTGATTGGTGGCTTAGTGACCAAAAAGTATGCAGAATGGATTCGTCCAGCTTTGCCTTGGGCGATTTTCTCAGCGATGATTTTGGGAATGGGTATCATCATGGGAGCCTATTGGGCCTATGTAACGCTCAATTTTGGAGGGTATTGGAACTGGGATCCGGTGGAAAATGCGGTGTATGTACCTTGGCTGATCTTGGTGGCGTCCATTCATACCATGATTACCTTTAAGAAGAGTGCAACGGCCTTGAAGACCTCCATCGTCCTGGTGATTCTCAGTTTTATCTTGGTCTTGTATGCGACCTTCTTAGTTCGCTCAGGAGTTTTGGGAGATGCTTCGGTACACTCTTTTACCGATTTGGGTCTCTCTGGACAGCTCTTGATCTACTTGCTATTTTTTATGGGTGTGGCTATTTTCCTTGCTGTTCGTGCTTGGAAACACCTGCCTACTTCCGAACGCGAAGCATCCGTTTATTCCCGTGAGTTTTGGATTTTCTTGGGGGCGATGACGCTGGGACTCATGTCCTTTCAAGTGATTTTGCCTACCTCCATTCCTGCTTGGAATGCCTTGGTGGAAAGCTTTGGAGGGATTTCCAATATGGCCCCTCCTGCGGATCAGGTTGGCTTCTACACCAAATTCCAATTGTGGTTTGCGGTGGTATTGGCACTGTTGACTTCCGTAGGACAGTTTTTCTGGTGGCAAAAAATTGATAGAAAGACCTTGAGTGAATCCCTTGTGGCGCCTTATGTGATTTCGATTATTCTTTCTACTCTAGTAATTGTACTTGCCAAAGTATACGACTGGAAATACATCATCATTGTATTGACGGGAATGTTTACGATAGTAGCCAATGCATTCATTTTAATCAAGTTGCTCAAAAAATCCACCTTCAAACTTGCGGGAGGTTCGCTGGCCCACATCGGTTTGGGGATGATTTTGATCGGCATCATGTTTAGCTCCGGCTACTCGGAAGTGATCTCGATGAATATGTCGGGATTGACCTACAGCAACAGTTGGGAGGATGAAATGAACAAGGAGCACGTATTGCTTTGGATCAATAAGCCTACCCAGATGAAGGACTACACGGTCATCTACCGAGGAAGGCAAAAGAAAGCGGTAGGAATTCCCGAATATGTACCAGCCAAAATCTTGGCTGCAACGGGTGAGGTGAATGAAGCGATAGCTTTGGAGGATTTCAAAGCCTACTTCAAAAAAGGAGATACCGTACAGTTGGTTTTGGAGGAGAACGACTACTTCAAAATTGATTACCTACAGAACGAGGCCTTGCAGTTTTCGCTTTCGCCCATGTCCCAGTTCAACGAAGGGATGGGAGGGTTGATTTCGTCACCAGATTCCAAAATTTACCTCAATAAGGATTTGTACACTTATGTGGCGGCGATGAATGATTTCGCGGATCCAGAGTGGAAGGAGGATGAAACCTACGAAGTCAGCAAGGGTGAGCAATTCCACGTGGCCGATTTTGTAGCCTATTTTGATGGTGCAGAGGTATTGAAAGAGCTCGATGGTTACACCTTGAAAGAGGGAGACGTGGCAGTAAAGGCTAAAATCCGGGTGTTGGATTACGATGTTGAAAAATTGCTAGAGCCTACTTTTATTATTCGAGACAATCAGGTGGGGAAACTTCCTGTGATTGATTCTGAATTGGGGATTAAAATTAGTTTGGAGAACATTCTCCCAGAGCAAAACAAGTTTGTCTTCAAGGTAAATCAGTACCAGAAAGACTATGTAGTCATGAAGGCAATTGTGAAGCCCTACATCAACGTGCTTTGGATTGGAACGATTGTAATGCTATTTGGATTTACCGTTGCTATTTACCGCCGGTTCGATGAGTTTGTCAAAATGCGGGACAAGGGGATTGAATAGTTCTTCATCTATTTTTTGATGAGGATGATGGAGTATTTATTCTGGGGTAGTAGGAGGTAACAGGCATCAAATACGATGGAAATAGGGTGGAAATAGACTACGCTTCGCTTCGTGAAATAGCCAATTGTTCTAGGACCACAGCAGGTTTTATTGAACCTCAACATTTATTTTTAGGATTATCCGCTTTTTCACTACTACCCAAAGAAAAAAAGGTTTGAGGTTCAATTCGATAAGCTGTGGACCGTTGACCGTGGTCTGTCAACATTATCCGCAGTTATAATTAGGCATGCTGAGCTATTAGCATGATTGCGGATAATCCTATTATTTTTTGTCAAGGAAAATTCGGGCTAAGGTGCTTGCTACGCCGTCTTCCTTGTGGTGCTTGGTGATCTCATTGGCGACTGCCTTTACCTCTGGAAAAGCATTTTCTACTGCCACTCCCCAGCCCACCTGTTGAAGTAGGTCGATGTCGTTGTAACCATCGCCGAAGGCCACTACTTCATTCATCTCGATGGTATATCCATGGTCCAGAATTTTTTTCAAACCTGTGGCTTTGGAGATCGGTTTTGGAGCAATTTCTAGGTAGGTGTCTTTGGATCGGTAGAGGTGCAATTGGTTTCCAAGTCTTTGGAGAAGAGTTTGGAAGAGGGCATCGATTTTTGCAGGATCTCCCATGCACATGACCTTGTGGGCGCCATGATTGTTCCCTTTCCAAAGTTCAATGACTGCCAAAGGGTCTGTCCAAGAGGGGACAACTTTTGTGTTTTCAATTTCGCGGAGCGCAAAATAATCTTCATTCAAGGTATGCCATTCCTCTCCATAAAGAAGGCTCAAATGAAGTGTAAGTTCATTGGCTAGGAGCACAATCTCTTCGACTAAGTGGATTGGAATGGGGATGGATTCGAGTTCTTTTCCTTCCGAGTCCAAAACCAATGCACCGTTGTAGGCGATGAGGGGTTCCTTGGGGCGATTCAGGTCTTGAAGTAGGTGTCGCATGGCTGCGGGCATACGGGCACTTGCAAGTAAAAATGGGATCTCTGGAGAGATGGAGGAGACAATGGAGATGAGATTTGTGGAAAGCGAGCGCTCTGAGTTGAGGAGGGTACCGTCTATATCAGAGCAAATGGCTTTATAAATCATGGAAGAAGAGGGTCAAGGGCTAGGGAATGTGGCTGTGCAAGAATCTAGGAAAACCCCATGGCTTGAGCGTTAAAAATCCTGGGTTGCAAAAGTGTATTCTTCTAAGGAAACATTCTGCGGGTTATAGGAATCGGTTTGGATAAACTGGATGGTAATCTTCTCGTAATCCCCCGCCTTTTCAAAGTCTCTAAGGTACAGTTCGGCACAATTGCGGGCGAGGAGCTCCCGCTTCTCGGCCATAATCTTTGGATCCCCATTTTCCAGTTTTAGGAAAATAATGGATTCTTCTACACCCTCTTGAGTTGAAGTGGAGAGGTTCACACTTATTCCTTCAAATTTTCCCAGTGCTCTAATTTCACCAGAGGGCAAGAATCCATCTCCTAATATTCCCTCCATGCCCTCAAATGCAAATTCAGCGAGTTCTTCGGGAGCGCAGCTGCAGCTTGTGATTGTAAGGTGAAATACTAGGGCCCAAAGTTGATGTTTCATAAAGTTTGGGATTAGGGCAATAGATTGATAGCAGCTTGAGAGCCTTTGCTAGAGAGAATTAATATGAATTTCAAGGATTTCAAATAGTCTTTTTTCTAATTCCCGTTTTCGAAGGTGATTTTATAAAAAACAAATCGCTTGTCTTCAGGATTTTTAATCCGAGTAATCAAGGGGAATCCTTTTTTATCTAGGTATTGTTTGTTGATTGATTTGATTAGGCGAGACCGTTTGATTCGTTTGGAGTCAAAATTACTAATCTGATGTATGCCAAGAAGCATATCGAATGCTTCAGTACTCAATTTCTCCCCGTCATGCGCAAGTAATTTCTGAAGGATTTCTGTGCTTTCATCATCTTCAACTTCTATCTCAAGTTCTTTATCAAAATCCATTACCGATTGTAACGATGGATTTTTTCTTTTTTGGATTTGTATTCCCAGCCAAAAAGTAAAAATGATCAAAATAGGCAAACCTACCCAAAGAAGTAGGTTGAAAGTAAACTTGGATTTTGAATTATTTGTAGTGTCAAGAAATATGATTTGGCCTATCTCTCGGGATTGGCTTCGAATTAAATCTAGATCAATTTCTATCTCTTTTCCTTCCGTAGCACTATTGGTGTTGTAGTCAAAAAATCGAAATTTATTTCCGATAGCTTCATGATAAGGAGTATGAAACATCTCCACATTTTTTTTACCCTCGTAAAAAAATAGTTTACCGGTTTCTTTTTCGATTAGAATCCAAATGTACCAACCGAGGCTGGGTAATTGAGAGGAGGTGACACTGAAGGCATAGTCTTCTGTTTCAAATAATTGACTATCATTGGCATGGGCAATTTCACCAAGATCAAATTCTTTAATGTCAAGTTGAATGGGTTGCCAAGATTTTTTTTCAAAGTCTAAAAAGAACCCATTGCGCTCATCTTCCAATTTAGGAATACGTGGATTATTGTATTCTCCTAAAAATGTTACAATTCCTTTTGTGGTTTGGTAGGAGCCTAATGGAAAATAGTCAATGGGTTGATTTTTTGTTTGAATAAATTCCCAAGACCCATCCGAGGCAACAAATTGCATCAAATCCGCATGGTAATTCCATAGTCCCCTTCCGCCTAGAATATGATACGAATTGTTTCTTTCAAACAAATAGGATCCGCAGGTATACCCCCTGTTTGCAAACTGATACTCTTTGATTAGTTTCTCATTTTTAATTGAATAAAAATCAAAGGAACAGTGAACAAAAACCTTTAAGGATTTACTCGATGGATCAAAGATAAATTCATAGCCACTTGGATATTTTTCGTAAATGCTATCCAGTTTTTGCAAGATTCTTCTACTGACTTTTCCATCCAAAAAAGATTCTCTTTGTGAATATTCCCATCTTTTTGTGGTGACCTTGAGACGGTAAAGTTTCGGCTCAGCAGCGTGAACGCTTAAGCAGATAAACAGGGCAATACCAAAAAAAATCAGTTTAAACTTCATAGAGGGATTTAAATCAACCTAAAAAGAAGGAGATGGTAGTTATACATAGCTATTCCAAAATATAGTCTCCAAATCAATGCAAGACAAGTAATAGACTATTTTAGAATTAATTAAATCCATTAATTTTTTAAATGATTTCAAAATTTGGGTTCTATCATCCCTGCCAATCATCCGTAGAGCCCACATAGTACTTGTTGGTTTTTAGGCTAAAAAGGAAGTGGATATAGTACATAGATGAAAAAATTTAGATAAAAAAAGGGCCCCGCAATGCTGTGGGGCCCTGTGGAGGATAACGGATTCGAACCGATGACCTCTACACTGCCAGTGTAGCGCTCTAGCCAACTGAGCTAATCCCCCATTATTACTTTCAGAATTTGAACTGATGACTTTCCCGCATTGCTGCGGGACGCGTAAGCCAACTGAGCTAATCCCCCTTTGAAGTCTGCAAATATAGAGTCTCTTGGCTTGCTTCCAAAAAAATTCTTTATTCCTGGGAATAATTTATTCGAGTTAGAATGCTTCTGCCGAGCGTTACCTCATCGGTAAACTCAAGTTCACCTCCTACCGGGATGCCTCGTGCAATGCTCGTGATCTTTACCCCCAAAGGATTCAGTCTTTTACCCAAGTAAAAGGAGGTGGTGTCTCCCTCCATTGTGGCAGATAGTGCCAAAATGATTTCTTTGATCTCACCCTGCTTCACCCGCTCTATCAAACGCTCGCAGGTCAATTCTTCTGGTCCTATGCCCTGCATGGGAGAGATCACTCCTCCCAACACATGGTACAATCCCTGGTACTGGTTCGTGTTTTCAATGGCCAATACATCCCCAATATCTTCTACTACACAAACGAGGGAGCGGTCTCTTTTGTGGCTTTGACAGGTGGTACACAACTCCTCATCGGCGAGTGCGTAACACGTTTTGCAATAGGAAACTTCCGCTCGCATTCGTGTCAAAGCCAAGGAGAGGGCCTCGGTATGTGCTTCATGCTGTTTGAGCAAGTGCAGCGCGAGACGAAGTGCAGTTTTTTTTCCAATGCCGGGAAGCCTGGATATTTCCGTTACTGCGTCTTCAATTAATTTGGAGGGGAAGTTCACCTAGATTTTAATTTTACAGGATGGCTGCTTGGATGCCTTCGTCCAGAATTGCCTCACATAGTGGCTTTAATTCGTGCCGTGTACCTTTTTTCACAGCGCACTTTCCTTTGTAGTGAATGATTAAGGTACACTGCTCTGCTTGTTCGTGCGTGTGCTTACACACCTTCATCAGAACCTGTGTCACATGCTCAAAGGTGTTGATATCGTCGTTGAATACAACCAGGTCAAGCGCTTCCTGGTCAACCAGATCCTCGAGGAGGACCTCAATTTCTTCTAGATGGGGAAGGGGTGGACTGAAGTGGTTCATTTTGCAAAATTAAGAATAATGGGCAACTTAGCGAGCGACAGACCCCCACAATATGAACCCGCAACTTGTTTTAGTAGTAATTTCCATCTATTTCGTCTTCCTTTTTTTAATTTCTTGGTTTACCACCCGAAAGATGACCGGAGATACTTTCTTTACAGGAGATCGTAACTCGCATTGGTTTTTGGTTTCCTTTGGAATGATCGGTGCCTCTTTATCAGGTGTCACCTTTATTTCTGTTCCTGGGGAGGTAGGTAATTCTAACTTCTATTACTTCCAAGTTGTTTTGGGCTACACCCTTGGCTACTTTACCATCGCCAAGGTACTTTTGCCGCTTTACTACCGCTTGAATTTAGTTTCTATCTACAGCTATTTGGAGGATCGTTTTGGCTTTTGGTCTTATAAAACAGGTGCTTTTTTCTTTATTCTTTCCAGATCTTTAGGTTCTTCTTTGAGACTCTACCTGGTAGCAAGTGTCCTTCAACTGATTTTGTTTGATGCCTTGGGCATTCCTTTTTGGGTATCGGTGCTGATTACGGTGGGCCTTATTTGGCTATACACCTATCGTGGAGGCATCAAGACGGTGGTGTGGACAGATACCTTTCAGACGACCTTTATGCTGGCTTCGGTCATCATTACCATGGTGTTGATTGGTAGTGAGTTGGAACTGAAAAGCCTGGGCGATTACATCAGTAGGATTAGTGAAGACGAGCGTTCGACGATTTTTAACTGGGATTGGAAGGCAGGCACCAATTTCTTTAAGCAATTTATTTCGGGGGCCTTTATTACCATTGTGATGACAGGGCTTGATCAGGACATGATGCAAAAGAACCTCACCTGCCGTACGCTTGGAGATGCCCAAAAAAATATGTTCTGGTTCACAGTGATTCTTGTGGTAGTGAACCTACTCTTTCTTTCATTAGGGGTGATGCTCTACCTCTATGCAGAGACCAAAGGGATTGCTATCCCTGCCAAGTCGGATGGTTTGTTTCCGCTGTTGGCCACTGAGTATTTTTCTCCGTTTGCAGGGATTGTTTTTGTACTGGGAATCATTGCTGCTGCCTATTCAAGTGTTGACTCTACACTGACTGCTTTGACTACCTCTTTTTGTTACGATTTTCTTCAAATCGAGCGAAGTTATGCTCCAGAAAGACGCCTAGTTATCCGCAAATTCGTACATATTGGTTTTACGTTTTTGATGTTTTTGCTCATCCTGGCTTTCTATTGGCTCAACGACCAAAGCGTCATCAATTCAGTATTTATCCTGGCAGGCTACACCTATGGACCGCTACTCGGGCTCTATTCCTTTGGTCTATTCACGCGCCATCAAGTAAAGGATGCTTGGGTGCCAGCGATTGCTGTTCTTGCACCTGCGCTCACCTTCCTGATTACTTCCAATTCCAAAGCTTGGTTTTGGGGCTATACCTTTGGATTCGAGGCGCTCATACTCAATGGGGCACTGATGTTTTTAGGTCTGTACCTGTTGCGCAAAAAATCTTAGACCCCTAGCTCTATTTCCGGATTCCAAAATCGGGCAGGAAAATCCTGTACCTGATCGTTTTTTACTTGTACTCCTTCGGCATGTAGCAATTCCTCCATGCGGGTAGGGGTAGCAAAGTGGTACTTTCCTGTCAGTAAGCCTTGTCGATTTACCACCCGGTGGGCGGGTACGTCAGGTAGGGCATGTGCTGCATTCATCGCATAGCCTACCATCCGGGCTCCTGATTTGAGCCCTAGGTAATGCGCGATTGCCCCGTAGCTAGTGACGCGGCCCTCAGGAATTTCCCGAACCACCTGGTACACGAGATCAAAGTAATTCGGCTTGTCTGAGGGCATAGTTCCAGTCGATAAAGGCTTGATTGAGGGCTTTTTTCACCAAAATCTCTGTGGGCTTCTCCCCTGATTTAATTGGAAATTGGTACCGAATCAAAAGGCTCTCGGGCTTTCGCTCCAAGATATTTAGCTGGGCACCCCCTTTGATAACAACCTCAGGATATAGATCCAAAACCATCACTAAGGAATCTTCAAGTTTACTGAGGTGGATCTCATTTTTTGAGGTGATTTCTGCATCAAAGATCACCTGGTGGGTGTTGTTTTTAGAGAAGTTGACCACGTCTTCTGACAAGGCCATGGTATTGGGAATTAGGATGATTTCTCCAGCATCATTTTTTAAAACCAAGTTGATCAGGGTAATGTCTCGAATAAAGCCAGTATGCCGCCCAATTTGAATTTTATCACCAATCTCCAGTTGATCCGAAAACATCATGATCAACCCATTGACGATATTGGTGATGTAGTCTTTGGTCAATAAGGCAATAGCCGCAGCCACGATGGTAATGCTGGTCAAAAATTCCAAGGGCTGAATGCCAAATGCCAGCATCAGGGAGATAAGTATGGCGATGAGGTTAAGTAAAAATTCAATCCGATCAATCCCCACCATAAAATTTGGCTGCACCTTGGTCTCTTCTCGCTGCTTCAGATAAATCCTGAGGGTAATAATTCGCCCAAGAGAAAAAATCAAGTTGGCACTCAAAAGAAAAATCAGAGCCCGAACGATGTGGTTTAAAATTTCGTATTTCTCTAAAAAAGGAGTTACTAAGGTGTCTCCCGCATAGAAAATCTCTAGGATTATGAGGATAATAAGCTTAACCGCAAAGTAGGTTTTGCGCACATTTTCCTTAACCTGTATACTGCTTTTGAGGTGATTCATGGTTCAATCGAAAAATTAACCCTATTTTAGCAAATATAGGAAGGATTTGATGGACTGATGAGCAGAAATATAGTAATTACTGGAGCTGCGGGGGCCTTGGGCGCTGCAGTAGTGGAAAAGTTTAAACGAGAGGGGTACTATGTCATCGCCTTGGTAAGGCCTGAGGCAAATGAGCAGTCCAAAGAGGCAGATGTTACTTACGATGTTGATGTGACCGACGAACAAGCGGTGTCAGATTTTGTCAAAGAATACGAAGTACAGTTTGGAGACTTGGAAGCGATTGCCATGCTTGTTGGTGGATATGCTCCAGGTAATCTTGATACTACGACGCAGCAGGACTTGACACGCATGATGCAGCTCAATTTTTTCAGCGCATTTACGGTTGCTTCTGCCTTTTTACCCTTACTGAAAAAACAGCAGCGGGGTGCTTTGTTATTTGTAGGGGCTCGTACTGCCTTGGATCCAAAAGAAGGAAAGGAAGCGGTAGCCTATGCTTTGAGTAAGCGAATGGTAATTGCACTCGCTGAGATTTTAGTAGAAGAAGTGAAGGGTATGGATATCAAAACGCACGTATTTGTCCCAAGCATTCTCGATAGTCCTGCAAATAGAGCTGCCATGCCAGCCGCAGATTTTTCAAAATGGGTAAGTCCTTCCGATATTGCAGAAGCAATGCACTATGCATTAAATACCCCCGCCTTAACGAACATGAACTTTACCCTATATGGAGGAATTTAACTTGAAAACGAAAAACTGGATTTTAGCAGCAGTATTGATCTGCTTGTTCTGGTTTCCTGCCTTCCCTCAAACCCCTGAACAAGAAGTGGAAGCGGTGATTCGCTCGCTTTTTGATGGCATGCGGCAGAAAGATGCCACAAAGGTAGCCGATGCGTTCTCTACCGAAGGGCTGATGCAAACGGTCCTCCAAAAGCCAGAAGGCACCACTGTGGGTAGCAATGCGGTCGCTGACTTTGTCAAACGAATTGCCAGTACACCTGAGGGAACCACCTTAGACGAACGCATTATCTCCTACCACATTCGGGTCGATGGGCACATGGCATCGGCTTGGACGCCCTACAAATTTTATGTAAATAATACCTTTTCACACTGTGGAGTAAATTCCTTTCAGCTGGTGAAAATGGCTTCGGGATGGAAAATCGTGTATATCATCGATACCCGAAGAAAAGAACCCTGTGAAGCGTAATTATAATGAATGAATTTAAAGCTGCGGTCTACCAGACTGCCATCACACAGTTAAAGCAAAAAGAAGCACTTCTCGCCGAGGAGCGTAAAAATATCATTGAGAGCATCTTAGAAGAAGAGAAGAATAGTGCTGGGGACAAATACGAAACTAGCCGAGAGACGATGACTCAAGACCTGAATTCTTTGGAAAAACAAATCCAACAAGGAAAAATGGATTTGGAAGAATTGTATCGCCTTCAAGCGATTAAAGATACACCGCCAACTGTTCAGGAAGGCGCACTGGTGCAGCTGGGTACAGATTGGTTTTTGTTGGCAGTGAGTATTGGACAGGTGAAGGTGTCCGACAAGCAGGTGTTCTTGCTCAGTAAAAATTCTCCACTTGGCGAACTGTTGGTGGGAAAGAAAAAAAATGAAGCCATCCAGTTTAGAGGTAAGCCACAAACCATTACCAGCCTGCTGTAAATCAAAATTCTTACTAGAGACAATTGCCTAAATCCTCACAACTCAAATTATGAATTCGCTATATTTATTGCTATAAAATTACTTTTTAGGCAAAAAATCACTTGATTTATTTCTTTTCTCTTTGTGCTTTCATTTTTTCCCTGTATGATTGAAGGCTAATGACAGTCCTCATGTTTTTGATCGCAAACTTAGTTTTACGAATTGCATCCACTGCTTTTGAAAATTTTCAAGAGGGAAGGCATTCCTGCCATTCGGGCAATGAGGTTTTTTTTATGGGATTAATGTCCAAGTTGGGGCAGTAGTCCACTCCATCATTCCCTAAGTTTCCTATTTCCCCTTCCACCTTTAGTTAAATAGTTATGAAAATCATCAAGTTTGGAGGCTCCTCAGTCAAAAACATCCAAAATATCCAATTGGTGTTTACTATTCTTGAAAAAAAACTTCAAGAAAGTGACTTGGCAGTAGTTTTTTCTGCTCTTGGAGGAGTCACTGAGCAGTTGTTTACCTTAGCCAAGATGGCTGTGGAAGGAAAAGATTCCTACCGAGAGGGTTTGGTTAACCTTGGAGAAAAGCATTTAAGTCTTGTAGAGGGACTTCTTCCCTTGGAGGATCGAGTAGAAGGGAGCAGCTATGTGCGGCACCGAATTCAGGAATTGGAGGATCTGTATCATGGCATTTACTTGATCAAGGAACAGTCTCCACGTACCCTTGATTATGTGGCTAGCTTTGGAGAACGATTGAGCACCTATATTTTGTCCAAGGCATTGGCATCTCGTGGCATTCCTACCCATTTTGTGGATGCACGAGAAATCATCCGTACGGACGATCGTTTTGGACATGCTCGAGTGGATGAGTTGCAGACCACGAACCTTATCCAAGCTTATTTTGCCAAACATCAAGGAGTTAAGGTGGTCACAGGATTTATTGCAGCTACAGCAAAAGGTGAAACCACCACTTTAGGTCGTTCGGGTTCAGATTATACCGCTGCGCTATTGGCTGCAGCCTTGCAAGCCGAATCTTTGGAAATCTGGACTGACGTATCAGGGGTGCTTACCTGTGATCCAAAAATGGTGTACGCTGCATTTACCATTCCAGTGCTAAGCTATGCTGAGGCGATGGAACTTTCCCATTTCGGAGCGAAGGTCATTTTCCCTGCGACCATGCAGCCAGCGATGAAGAAGAACATTCCTATTCATATTAAAAACACCTTTGAGCCGCTACATCCAGGGACCCTTATTCAGGGAACAGTGCGCCAAGGAGGCTGGATTAAAGGAATAAGTTCACGCTCCAATCTGTCCCTGCTTACGTTGCAAAGTTCAGAATGGATGGTTGCAGGTGGCAATTTAGGTAGAATATTCAAGGTGTTGTCTGAGGCGAAACTTTCAATTTTGCTGATATCCCAGGCATCTTCCCAACATAGCATTTGCTTGGCCATGCCGGCTCAGGAAGCGTTATTGGCAAAAGAAGTGATTGAGCAGGAGTTTTTCCATGAAATTAAATCTGGAGAAATGGATCCGGTCACAATGGTACCTGGATTGGCTTTGGTAGCAGCTGTGGGGGAAAACATGAAGCACGACCCGGGGACTTCAGGAAGAATGTTTCGGGCTCTAGGCCAAAACAACATCAATGTAGCAGCCATCGCACAGGGGAGCTCTGAACTGAATATCTCAGCGATTATTCCCCAGGCGGACTTGCAAAAGGCGCTCAATGCCCTTCACGAGGCTTTTTTTCTATCAGAACACAAGGTAGTCCACCTATTTTTGGTCGGAACTGGGCTCATCGGAAAGGCACTCCTTCGTATGATCGCACATCAAAAGGAAAAGCTCTTGAGAGACAACCAGTTGGACATTCAAATCCATGGCATCGCGAACAGCCGCTACATGGCATTTGATGAAGACGGTTTTGACCTTAAAAATCTACCGGAACGCTCTTTGGAGCATGAAAAAATGGATTTAGGCGAGTTTATGGCGCGAATTGAGGAGATGAACTTTTCCAATTCGGTGTTGGTAGATTGTACCGCTAGTCAAGAAGTAGCCCAATGCTACTCAAGAATGCTGGCAGCAAAAGTAGCCATCGTGACGCCCAACAAAAAGGCTAATTCTGGTTCCTTGGAGACTTATTTGGCACTCAAGCAGCTGGCCAAGACCAGGGGAGTTCACTTCCTCTACGAAACCAATGTCGCAGCAGGCCTTCCTGTGATTACTACCTTACATGATTTGATGCTCTCAGGAGATCGCGTCATTCGAATTGAAGCTGTATTGAGTGGGTCATTGAATTTTATTTTTTCTGAGCTTGAAAAGGGAGCACCATTTTCAGAAGTGGTGGCTCAGGCCAAGGAAAAGGGATTTACCGAGCCTGATCCACGAGATGATTTGAGTGGGATGGATGTCGCACGAAAAGTGGTGATCTTGGGAAGGGAAGCAGAACAGCCTCTAGAAGTGGAGGATGTAATGGTATCCTCCCTAGTGCCAGAAAATGCGCGACAGGGTGTTTCGGTGGAAAAGTTTATGGAACTTCTGAAAGCCGAAGATGCATCCTATGCCCAGCTGTTGCAGCAGGCAAAAGAAAAAGGAGAAAAGCTCCGGTTTATGGCGACCTTGGAAGATGGAAAAGCAGTTATCGGACTTCGATCCATCCCAGCCTCACATCCGTTTTATGGGTTGGAGGGCTCTGACAACATGATTTTGCTCACTACAGACCGTTACTACGATCGACCCATGATTATTCGAGGTCCTGGTGCAGGAGCTGAAGTGACTGCCGCGGGGGTGTTTGCTGATGTAATTCGCGTAGGTAATTATACGAGGGATTAGATAGGTTGACATTTTTTCAACGGTCCACAGTTCACAGTCCACAGCAAGCTGTAGTACAATAGATTTTAGCATCCATACGTCTTTACTATCAACCTGCAATTGACTGTGGTCTGTCGACCGTCAACTGTTGACGATTTGACAAACTTTCTATTTATCTAATGGTGGAATAGTACCCTACTTTTTCCGTTCGATGGAATAGAGCACGAGATCGCGAAGTGAAGACTTGTAGGCAGAGTCAGGAAATTGCTCCAATAAGGCCAGGGCTTCCTGGTAGAACGTGGTCATCTTTTGCTTGGCATAGTCCAAACCACCACTTTTTTTCACAAATGTGATGACCTCATTCACTGCCTTTTTATCTTCGGAGCGATTGCGGATAAGGTAGATTATTTTCTTTTTTTCGAGCCAATCGGCGTTTTTAAGCGCATAAATAAGCGGGAGGGTCATCTTTTTTTCCTTGATGTCGATTCCTAAAGGTTTCCCAATTTCATCCTCACCATAATCAAATAAATCGTCCTTGATTTGGAACGCCATCCCTACTTTTTCTCCAAAGTTCCACATATTTTGGATGGTTGCCTCGTCTGTGCTTACGCTAGAAGCTCCTACAGAGCAGCAGGAAGCAATCAGGCTGGCGGTTTTTTGACGGATGATTTGGAAATATACCTCCTCATCTACATCCAATTTTCTGGCCTTGTAGCTTTGCAAAAGCTCGCCTTCAGACATTTCTCGAACAGCGTTGGATACAATTCGAAGCAAGTGAAAGTCGTTGTGCTCCACACTCAAAAGCAAGCCCCGAGAGAGTAGGTAATCGCCAACCAGTACTGCAATTTTATTTTTCCAAAGTGCATTGATCGAGAAAAATCCCCTTCGGTAGTTGGCATCGTCCACTACATCGTCATGGACGAGCGAGGCGGTGTGCAAAAGTTCAATTAGAGCAGCACCTCGGTGGGTAGATTCATTGATTTGTCCACAAACCCCTGCGGTCAAGAACACAAACATGGGACGCATTTGCTTCCCTTTGCGCTTGACAATGTAATGGGTGATGTGGTCGAGCAGCTTGACCTTACTTTTCATAAAGTCCCTGAACTTATGTTCAAACTGAGACATCTCAGTCTCAATAGGTACTTGTATTTGTTTGAGGTCTAGTTTCATCGATCAAGGATGGCGTAAAAATACCACGCTTTTTGGCATGGGCAAGGGTTTACCTCTTTCCTTTTTTAACCACATAGAGGCCAAAACGTTTGAATTATTTGTAATTTATACCATCCTATTACCAAACCTACCCGAGCTAACTATGAAAAAGTTCCGTATAGAAGTAAAATGGGGCATCCTCTTCTTCCTTTCGGGCCTTGCCTGGATGGCTTTGGAGAAAAATTTAGGTTGGCACGATCGCTTGATTGAACAGCATGCGATGTATACCCTGCTTTATGCTCCAATCGCGATTTTAATTTATGTCTTTGCTCTTCTGGAAAAAAAGCGAAAGACCTACTTGGGGAGGATGAGCTATATTCAAGGATTACTTTCTGGTTTAGTGCTTACGCTAATCGTGGTCTTGCTAACCCCACTGAGTCAATACATCTCCCATAGCATGATTTCTCCTGCTTATTTTTCAAACATTATTCAGCTCACGGTAAACTCTGGGAAGATGACCTTAGTGGAAGCAGAAGAATATTTTAACCTGATGAATTACATCACGCAATCCATCCTTTTTGCTGCAATGATGGGAGTATTGACGACCGCTGTGGTCGTGGTATTTTTGAGGTCAAGCCCAAAGGTCGACCTACCCGAATAATTTAGACAGCAACCGTTCCTTTTTGTTTATCTTTGAGGGTTTTTAAAACAGAACAAACACTTGGAGGAAAATTACAGCAAGCATCAGTACGCGCCTATTTTGCCAAAAAAGGACGAATGGCCTGTGGTAAAGCTTGCACGCGAGCGCAAGGAATTTGTTAAAAAGGTAGCAGCCCTCTCTGAGGGTCGGATTTTAGAGTTGATCGGCAAAAACCCTGAAATTTTAAAAGAAGAGCTAGAAACTACACTCTACCGAGAAAAGCTTCGGATCAAACAAAACCCTTGGGATGTAGATCCCGATGATGAAGGCTCTTTCTGGGGGGAAGTAAAAAGCAGCCTGCTTCAAATTCACTCCGAGGTTTCGCTATCTAAAGCGAAGAAGATGGATGCCTACAAAGCCGTCTTGAGTAAAATTACCAGCCGCTACTCCGAAGAAATTGCTTCTAATTTTAAAGCGACCCACTACAAATTTACACGTCGAGTGGTGACCTATGGATTTTCGCGTCTGCTCAATGCCGCAAGAGTGAAGGGTTTCGGCTCCTTATTCAGCAACCAATATACCCTTCAGGATAAAATCCAAATAACCGGGCATACTGCTCAAATCAGAGAATTGGCAACCAAAGGAACCATTGTAATGGTACCTACCCATTTTTCCAATTTGGATAGCATCTTGATTGGCTGGATAATTTCTGTCTTGGGGATGCCACCATTCATTTATGGTGCGGGTCTCAACCTTTTCAACATCTCCATCTTCGCCTATTTCATGAATGCCCTAGGAGCATACAAGGTAGATAGGAGAAAGAAAAATCTGATGTACCTAGAGACGCTCAAGACCTACTCTAAGGAGGCCATTCAATTCGGTTGTCACAGCTTATTTTTTCCAGGGGGTACTCGCTCCAGAAGTGGGATTATCGAATCCAAATTGAAGTTGGGGCTACTCAGCACCGCCATCGAAGCGCAGCGTGCAAATTTCCAGCAAGGCATTTCTGATGTCTCTGGCAAGATTTTCATCGTTCCAGTTACCATCAATTACCACTTTGTCCTTGAGGCACCCAGCCTGATTCAGGATTATCTGAGCCAAACAGGTCAGGAAAGGTATTACAAAGAGAACGACGAGTTTTCCAACTCCTACAAGATTTCCAAATTTCTTTTCAAATTCTTCACCAAAGGTTCCGATATCTCGGTTTCCATAGGACGAGCCATGGATGTGATGGGGAACTATGTTGATCAGGAGGGCAAAAGTATAGATAAGTGGGGTAGAGAAGTGAATACCGAGGAGTACTTCATGTCTAATGGCAAAGTAACAGTTGATGCTCAGCGTGAAGAAGAATATACCCAGATGCTTGGCAAGCGAATTGTCGAAGAATTTCATAAAATCAATCGTGTTTTCAGCTCCCATTTAGTGGCTTTTGTAGCATTTGAATTGATTCAAGCCAAAAATTCCAAGATGGATTTGTTTGACCTCATCCGTCTCCCACAAGAGGACCTAGTGGTAGGCTATGCAGAATTCAAATCAGCTTGTCAGGTGGTCTTGGACAAAATTTTTGAGCTTAAAGCCCAAGGAAAAATTGATGTAGCTCCCCACCTCTACCGATCCATGGACGAAATTATCACCCATGGACTTGAAAACGTAGGGATGTACCACGCCAAACGTCCACTAATCAAAAACAAGGAGGGTAATCTAGCTACTGAGGACATGAGTTTGCTTTATTTTTACCACAATAGATTACATGGGTATGGCCTTGAAAAACTCTTCTAAATCACAACCCATCGGCGTGATCGGAGTGGGAAGCTTCGGTACCGCGATAGCCAACATGCTCGCAGAAAAAAGCGAGGTAATGGTCTATGCACGTAAGCAAGAGGTGGTAGATGAGATAAATACCCAGCATAGTGCTTCTGGAAAAGCATTGAACCCGAAGATTCGCGCCACATTTTCTCCAGAGGAACTCTGTACCTCTTGTGGGGTCTTATTTTTAATGATTCCCTCCGCAGCATTCTTGGAAGTGACGCGTACCTTCGCACCTTTTTTGCATCCTTACCACTTGGTCATCCATGGCACCAAAGGATTAGTCGTGAACCTTGGGGATGGGGAAGACTGGGGTACTGTCAAAAAGCTCCGTCGCAATCAGGTCATGACCATGAGTGAAGTCATCATCCAAGAAACCTTAGCGGTGCGCGTGGGCTGCTTGGCTGGTCCAAATATTTCCAAGGAATTGAGCAATGATCAGCCTGCAGCTACGGTCATTGCCAGCAAGTACAATGAAGTGATTCAAGAAGGGCAGCGCCTCCTCCGTTCCGAAAAATTTCAGGTGTATGGCAACTTTGATATCATTGGGGTAGAGCTAAGTGGGGTCCTCAAAAACATCATTGCCATTGCCGCAGGTGCTTTGGCTGGTTTGGGCTTGGGCGAAAATGCCAAAGGGCTGCTGATTTCCAGAGGGATGGTCGAAATGGCACATTTAAGTAAAGCCTTGGGTGGTACCGTCAGTTCCGTGATGGGTCTGGCAGGGATAGGAGACCTAGTGACCACCTGTAATTCCCCGGATTCTAGAAATTTTACAGTTGGGTATCGACTGGCAAAAGGTGAGACACTCGATCAAATCTTGGAAACTATGGAAGAAGTTGCCGAAGGGGTCAACACCATTCGAATAATAGATGCATTTTTGAAAACAGCAGGCATCCGAGCTCCCATCACTGAAAATCTCCACCGCGTATTATTTGAGGACCTCTCCATCGAAGAAGCGCTTCAATTTTTAATGAAGTACCCCTTCAGTGTAGATGTGGATTTTGTTTAATTTGATTATCCCCAATTCCATCCAAGGATAAATATGGAATTAATCCTTGCGGATAATTGCCAACGGTCAAACGTCCACCGACGACAGCAGATTGTAATTAATAGAGACAAAGCGGATGTATTTTGTCTAAGTAGGTTTGGAAGGAGCTATTGATGCCCCTTAGTTGGAAGGAACAAGTTTGATCAGAAGACCTGTCCCCTCGGTGATCGCATACAGGTACCCGTCTGGGCTTTGGGCAACTTGCCGTACACGACCTATTCCTGGAAGCAATTTCTCCTCACCTACAGACTTTGTACCATTCATCTCTACCCGAGCTATGTGGGTTCCTGCCAGTGCCGCAACTAAGATATTTCCTTTCCAGGCGGGATAGCGATCTGAAGTCACCATCGTCATCCCACAGGTTGCAATGGAAGGAACCCAATACTTCACTGGTTGTTCCATCCCCTCTTTTTCAGTGATATCGGTGATGGGAGTGCCGTTGTAGTTGATACCGTAGGTGATGACTGGCCAACCGTAATTCTTCCCTTTTTCAAGTAGGTTCAGTTCGTCGCCACCACGAGGGCCATGCTCCACTGACCAAAGGCGATTGTTAGCTTTGTCAAAAAATAACCCTTGAGGATTTCGGTTGCCATAGGTCCAGATGGATGGAATCGCTCCTGCAGTGCTCACAAAAGGGTTGTCTGCAGGAATGCGTCCATCGTCATGAATGCGGTGGATTTTTCCATGCGAATTTTTTAGGTTTTGGGCATTGTCTTGCGTGCCGCGCTCTCCGTTGCTGAAATACAAGAAATTTTGATTGTCAAAGACAATCCTGCTGCCGTAGTGAGTTCCTCCTTTCCATTCCGGAGAAGTGACAATCAGTTCTTCGAAGGATGCAACAGCAGTTCCTGATAATTTAAATCTCCCGATTGCTGTGGCTCCTCCATCTCCAACAGGTTTGGCGTACGCGATGTAAATCCAACCATTTTGAGTATAGTTAGGATGGGTCGTTATATCCAATAGCCCAGCTTGGCCAGTGGTATAAAATGCTGGAAGTCCTGTGATTTTTTGACCAGAGAATTTGTCTTTTTTGAAAATAAGGAGCTCCCCTTTCTTTTCTGTTACCAACAAGGTTTCCGAATTGATCCAGGTCATACCCCAAGGGTTTTGAAATCCTGTGTGGAGGGTATCTACCTTGAAGACCATCTTCTCCGTTTGTGTAATAAATTTTTGAGAAGTTACCGAATCGGGAACTGGGTCACCCTCCTTGGCTTGGCATGAAAAAAAAGGGGATAACAAACCTAGAAGGGCGAGAATTGCGAGTGGGAAAGTTTTCATAGTGTTTGAGGTCATAGATTTAACTCCTAAACGCCTGATTCACAGAGATAGTTTGGAAGGTGTGGTCAATTTTCTTTTTGATTTGGATTAGTAATGTACGGACAAGGTGAGCACAAAAAAAGACCTTTCACAGGAAAGGTCTTCAAAATCAGGTATTCGAAAATACTATCGAATGGGAAGCAATTTGACCAACAAGCCAGTAGCCTCGGTGATTGCATAGATGTATCCGTCTGGGCTTTCCGCTACTTGACGAACGCGTCCAATATCTTGAAGTAGTTTTTCTTCCTTTACATAGGTCGTGCCGTTCATTTCCACGCGGGCAATGTGCTGTTTTGCTAAGGCTGCCACTAGGATATTTCCCTTCCAAGTAGGGTATTTGTCAGAGGTAACCACCGCAACACCGCAAGTAGCGATGGAGGGTACCCAATAATGCTTGGGTTGTTCCATGCCTTCTTTTTCTTGGATATCTGTGATAGGCGTACCATCGTAATTGATCCCGTAGGTGATTACCGGCCAACCGTAATTCTTTCCTTTTTCGATGAGGTTGAGTTCGTCACCGCCCATTGGGCCATGTTCCACTTCCCAAATTCTATCGTTCGCTTTGTCGTAAATTAAGCCTTGCGGGTTTCTATTGCCATAGGTCCAAATCGAACTGGTGATTCCCAAAGAATCCTTGAACGGATTGTCTGTTGGGATGCTACCATCGTCCTTGATGCGGTGGATTTTGCCATGAGCATTATTCAGATTTTGTGCGTTCATTGGAATATCTCCTTTGTCACCGTTGGAGAAATAGAGGAAACCTGCTTTGTCAAAAATGATGCGGCTACCAAAGTGGCGGCCACCCTTCCATGCAGGACCTGCAACGATAAGTTCCTCCTGATTGACAGCAGTGTTTCCATCCAACTTGAATCGAAGAATGGTGGTTGCCGCGGTGCTGTCGGCAAAATTTTGAGCATAAGAAATATAAATCCAGCCATTATCTGCATAGTTGGGATGCACAGCAACGTCTAGGAGACCAGCTTGATTTACGTTGTGAACTGCAGGTAAGCCTTGGATTTTTTCTCCAGTAAATTTATCCTCCTTGAAAATCAGGATCTCTCCTTTTCTTTCGGTGACCAGGAGCGTTCCATCTGGAAGCCAAGTCATGCCCCATGGGTTTTCCAAACCCGTATGAAGAGTGTCTACCTTAATTAGCAACTTTTCGGTTTGGGTTGCGAAGGTTTCGTCGATAACGGGTGCTTTCGGGCCACAAGAGGTCCAAATGAGGACTGCCATTGTCAAAATGGCTAGTGAGTGGAATAGGGAGCGTAATGCCATTGTTGTTACAGTTAGAGTGGCAAAGATAATCATCTCCTTCCAAAATTTAGCCATTTTTTGAATAGTGGTGATTGGAGAGGATTAACGTGCTGGGATTTTTCCTTAGATCCTGACTTGTAGGTAGATCATTCATCTTTGCTTACCTTCGCAGCAAGGAATGATGGTCCTTCTTTTGCCTATGAACAGGACTTTGCAAGTGTACAAATTTGGTGGGGCATCCGTGAAAGATGCGGCTGCACTCCTAAATCTCCATACCATTCTCCGCACCCGGCTTCAGACGAATAAGCTTATTGTAGTTTCTGCGATGGGAAAAACGACCAATGCGCTAGAGGCAGTATTGGCAAAAAAATTGGGGCAAGCCGATTTTTCCCAGGACTGGAAGCAGATCAGGGACTTCCATGTAGGCGTGTGTCAGGAGCTGTTTCCAGAGGCCCACCCAGTTGTGGCCAAATTGGAACAGCTGATGGATACCGCGAAGCCTATCTTGGAGACACCTATTTCTAAAAGCAATTACGATGAGGTATACGATCAGCTGATTTGTTACGGAGAGTTGCTTTCATCCCTTGTGGTTTCAGAATACCTAATTTTTAAAGGTTTATCCCTTACTTGGCAGGATGCACGAACTGTGATCCACACGGATTCTGACTTTAGATTTGCAAAAATAGATTGGGAAAAGACCCGTGCTGCATGCCAAAATCAATGGGCTAGCCTATTGGAGCAAACGACAATCTTGACTCAAGGATTTATAGGAAAAGATTCGCAGGGCCGCACTACCACTCTAGGAAGAGAAGGTTCTGACTTTACAGCAGCGATTCTTGCGAGTAGCTTGGATGCAGAGTCGGTGACCATTTGGAAAGACGTACCTGGGGTGCTCAATGCAGATCCCAAACTGTTTCCAAACACCCAAAAATTTGAAGAGCTCAGGTACCGTGAGGCAGCAGAGATGACCTATTTTGGAGCTTCGGTCATCCATCCCAAAACGATCAAGCCGCTGGCTAATGCGGGCATCCCGCTATTTGTCAAGTCTTTTGTCGATCCGGAGGCTTCTGGCACCAAAATACACGAACATGCAACTCCACACGAGGTACCAACCTTAGTATTGAAAAGGAATCAAGTCCTGGTCAGTTTTAAAGTGACCGACTTTACCTTTATCGAGGAAAAACACATTCACGCCATTTACGAAAAGCTAAAAGAGCTAAAGCTGCGCGCCAATATGCTACAACTATCTGCGATCTCGGTTTCTTTGGTCGTGGATACCCAGCTTTTTAAATTGGAGCAACTAGTCGACAGTCTTAAATCCACCTTTGAGATCCGATACAACGAGGATTTAGAACTTTTGACCATTCTAAAACCAAAAGCAGCTGAAATTCCTGCTTTGATAGAAGGGTATGTAGTTCTTTTGGAGCAAACCACCCGAACCACCTACCAGGCCGTTCGAAGAAAAAAGTAGGTTTTAGGAGGTACTTGCAGTCGAGATTTGCTAACTTAAACTGCAACAATCCCAGATCTACATGTCAACACGACGACAATTTCTCCAGAAAGCGGGCCTTTCAACGCTTGCACTTAGCCTGCCTTTTTCAGATAGCATCGCCCAAGCCTTGGGTCAGCAGGAACCCAAAGTTTTACGCGTCGCGATTATGGGTCTTGGAAGCTACGGCTCCCGGGTAGCCGAAGCCATGAAAGATTGTTCCAGAGCTAAGCTGGTTGGTGTAATTAGCGGTACTCCGTCTAAAATTGCCCAGTGGCAGCAAAAATATTCGATTCCTGCTCAGAATTGCTACTCCTACGAAACTGTAGACCAAATCAAAAACAACAAAGACATCGATGCGGTCTATGTGATTACTCCGAATGCCTTGCACAAGGAACATACAATTGCTTTGGCCAAGGCGGGCAAGCATGTGATCTGCGAAAAACCCATGGCTGTCAACGCCCAAGAGGGGCAGGAGATGGTAGATGCCTGTAAAGCAGCGGGGGTTCAACTATTGATCGGTTACCGGATGCATTTTGAGGCCAACACCCTTGACATTGTCAAAAAGCAGCGTGCAGGTGAATTTGGTAAAACACTCTTTTTCCAAGGGCTGAGTGGTTTTGTGATTGGCGACCCCTCCCAGTGGAGGCTAAACAAGGCCCTATCCGGAGGAGGAGCGATGATGGATATTGGCATCTACTCCATCAACGGGGCTCGCTATATGTTGGGGGAGGATCCGATTTGGGTGACTGCGCAGGAAACGAAAACTGATCCCATCAAATTTAAAGAAGGTGTAGACGAGACCATTACCTTTCAGATGGGTTTCCCCTCTGGTGCGACGGCCTCCTGTTTGTCCACCTACTCACTTAATTACTTGGATAAATTTTTTCTGTCTGGCACCAAAGGCTTTGCCGAAATGCAGCCCTCCACTGGATATGGTCCGATCAAGGCTAGGACTCATTCTGGGCCACTCGAGCACAGCCATGTGACCCATCAAACCACCCAAATGGATGAAATGGCTGCGATTATCTTGGATGGGAAGCAACCGCTAATTCCAGTAGACGGTCAAGAAGGATTAAAAGACATGCATATTGTCGACGCAATCTATAAAGCGGTGAAAACGGGGCAAAAAATAAGTATTTAACTCAAATTTGGCTTAGTGAATTTTGCAGTGGGTCAGGCTTTTGGCTGCCCAACTTGTGTTTCTACCCTTCAAAAATCTGGGGATGGGCTACTTTGAGGTGGCTGATCAATCCATCTAGCGCAGCATCTAAAATGCGGTACACGTTCTCAAAGTCTTCCTCCCCTCCATAATAGGGATCAGGAACAGCAAGTCCTGTTTCCCCGGCAGCAAAGTCCCGCATTAAAAAAATTTCTTTGTTGGGAAACCGAGATTGGAGTTTTAAGACCTCTATATTCCTTAGATTGCTCGAATCCATTGCAATGATGTAGGTGAAGTCCCTAAAATCGCTGAGGTGTACCTGTCGGCCTCGGTGCTTAATTCCTACTCCGTTTTTCTGAGCACAACGAATCGTTCGTTCATCGGGCAGCTCTCCGATGTGGTAATCAGAAGTTCCGGCGCTATCGGATTGGATGCTTTTTTCTAATCCCAAGCCCTTGATTTTGGCATTGAAAATTCCTTCGGCCATGGGAGACCGACAAATATTACCCAGACAAACAAACAAGACCTTAAGCATCAGTTCTCTCCACTTAATTCTATCGCAAACTATTCCATATCAATAGAATAGGATATAAAAAAAGCAACCCTAGTTTTTTCATCCAAGCAAAAGCTAAAAAAAATATAGAAATCTACGGGATTGCCTACTTTTGAAAGATGAATGTCATGTATTGGCTACTTACGGAGTTAAGCACCAGGATTTTACCAATCCTTGGCGTTTTTGTGCCAAAAATCAGATGTTTTTTAGGACCACGAAAAAATCTATTTGCATCACTCAACGATTTTAGAACTGCTCATCCAGGGCCTTTGACCTGGTTTCATGTGGCTTCCCTAGGGGAGTACGAACAGGCAAAACCGGTCATTGCAGCACTGAAAGCACAGGAACCTTCCACCTGGGTGGTGGTGAGCTTTTTTAGCCCCTCTGGTTATGAGCCTACCGCTAGGAAGCCGCAGGCGGGAGTGGATTGGATTACCTACCTTCCGCTGGACCGCAAGGCTTGGGCGGATCGTTTTGTAACGGTTTTGAATCCTAATCGAAGCATTTTTGTCAAGTACGACCTCTGGTACCATCACCTTCAGGCCTTGAAGCGTAGGTCTATTCCCACTTATCTGATTGCTGCTTCCTTTCGTCCAGATCAAGCCTATTTTTCTTGGTATGGGCGCTTTTTTAGTAGGATGCTGGAGCAAATGGATTGGATCTTTACGCAAAACAAACTTAGCATCCAGCTTTTAGACTCTCTAAAAATTACGAAGGCAAGTCATACCGGAGATACGAGATTTGATCGGGTGGCTGCTACTGCCGCTCAACCCTTGGACTTTCCAGAACTTAAAAATTGGATTCAGGGTCGGCTCACCGTAGTGATCGGATCCGCATGGGAGGAAGACATGGAACTGCTTGTTCCCTTGATTCAATCCAAACCAGAATGGCTTTGGATCATTGCTCCTCATGCAATTGATGTTGCAGTGATGGACCGTTGGGCATTGGCTCTAGGGGTTCCGACCCAAAAATACTCCCTGTGGAAAGGGGAGCAAGACTCTCAAATCTTATTTATTGACAACATTGGCATGCTTTCTTCCCTTTACCAATTTGCTCATTTTGCCTACGTAGGTGGGGGTTTTGGCAAGGGCTTACACAATATTTTAGAACCGCTAGGATTTGGAATTCCTGTAATTTTTGGAAACCCAAGGCGTACATCCAAGTTTCCAGAGGCAGCACAAAGTCAGCTGGAAGGCTGTGGCTTTCCAGTGTCCAGTTTTGCCGAGCTTCAGGAATGCGTACATCAATTGGAGCAACCTGAATTTTACCAGAAGTCTACTGCCGCTGCCCAACAATGGGTGAATGCAAACTTAGGTGCCGCTGACCGCATCCTAGCTCATCTTACCACTTCAACCTCCTCAAAATGAAAGGAAGAGTCATCAAGTCTACGGGGAGCTGGTACCTAGTCTATACCGACCAAGGGATTCTTTCTGCGCGATTGAAAGGCAAGTTTAAGCAAGATGAGCTCAAGCTTACCAACCCTATTGCAGTAGGGGATTGGGTGGAATTGGAAAAGGAGGAAGGACAGGATTCGGCGGTTATCCACGAGATTTATCCAAGGGACAACTATGTCATTCGTAAGTCTACGCGGAAGCAGCATTTTTCGCACATGATCGCCAGCAACATTGATCAGGCAATCCTGGTGATTACGATGAAGAAGCCACGAACCTCACTAGGCTTCATTGATCGCTTCTTAGTGGCCACCGAAAGCTATGGAATCCCGACCTTATTGGTTGTAAACAAGATGGATCAACTGGAAGGAGATGATGAACAAGATTGGCTTCAAGATATCCATGAAATCTATGTGCCCCTTGGCTATGCAGTAGTGGAAGTTTCTGCGCTGAAGGATAGGGATCTTGACACGAAGTTACTTCCCAAAATTCAAGGGAAGTCCAACTTGATCGCTGGGCATTCAGGAGTCGGCAAAAGCACCTTGCTCAATGCGCTTTTACCTGATGCAAGGCAAGAAACCAAAGCTATTTCTGACTATAGCGCAAAGGGTGTACATACGACCACCTTTGCAGAGCTATTTTTCCTACCGGGGTCAGGCGACCTCATCGATACACCAGGTATCAAGGAGTTTGGGATTTTGGATGTGGCCGATTCCGAACTCTCCCATTTTTTTCCAGAAATGCGCCAGTACCTTGGACAGTGTAAATACAACAATTGCACTCACATCAACGAGCCCGGCTGTGTGGTTCTCCAAAAATTAAAGGAAGGATATATCCACCCTTACCGCTATCAGAGTTACTTGAATATCCTAAGTGAAGAGGATAGCCATCGATAAAGTGTTTTGAAACTAGGGCAAATTGCTCTAATTTTCACTTTCTAAAACTTATCCCATGACCGAAGTACTGAACCATAAGCAAGTAGGGCAAAAGATCACCCGAATGGCTTTTGAAATCTATGAGCGGAACCTCCATGCTTCTGGAGGAATGGTAGTGGCTGGAATCACTGGTATGGGTACTATTTTAGCACACCTGCTAGCTACCGAGCTTCGCAAAATTTCTCCCCTACATGTGGAAGAGGTGGAGGTACTATTGGATAAGCAAGCTGTCAAAGCAACTGATGTACTTCTATCTAGCCCCATTTCCTTGAAGGGAAAAACAATAATTTTAGTGGATGACGTGCTCAATACAGGGAAAACATTGGTCTATGCCTTGAAACCATTTTTGGAGCATGAAGTTGAAAAAATGGAAATCGCAGTGCTCGTCAATAGAAGCCATGGTTTATTTCCAGTCAAGCCGGATTATACCGGCTTTGAGTTGGCCACTACCTTCAATGAACACATCCGAGTTGATTTTTCGGGCAACAATTATTCTGTTCACCTTCTCTAAGCCTATATGTCTATTCATTCCTCTGCTTCGGTGAAGCGCATCACTACGCATACGCTTCAAGAAATGAAGCAACGCGGAGAAAAAATCTCCATGTTGACAGCCTACGATTATTCCATGGCCAAGATTGTGGATGCGGCAGGAATGGACATCATTCTCGTAGGGGATTCGGCTTCCAATGTCATGGCTGGCCACGAAACCACCCTTCCCATCACGCTAGATCAAATGATCTACCATGCTTCTGCAGTCGTGAGGGCAGTGAGAAGATCCTTTGTAGTGGTGGATATTCCTTTTGGCAACTACCAGGGCAACAGTTCGGAGGCACTTCGCTCTGCCATTCGTATCATGAAAGAGTCTGGAGCTCATGCCGTCAAAGTGGAGGGGGGTGCTGAAATCAAGGAATCGGTTGTACGAATTCTAAGTGCTGGAGTGCCAGTTATGGGACACTTGGGTTTGACTCCACAGTCAATATACAAGTTTGGTACCTATGCCGTGCGTGCCAAAGAGGAGGCCGAAGCCGAGAAACTGGTAGCAGATGCCAAGCTACTGGAAGCGTGCGGATGCTTTGCCTTAGTATTAGAAAAAATTCCTGCAGCATTGGCAAAGCGAGTAGCCGAGGCGATCAGCATTCCTGTGATTGGAATTGGAGCAGGTGGAGATGTGGATGGTCAGGTGTTGGTCATGCACGACATGTTGGGGATTACCCAAGAGTTTCGCCCACGATTTTTGCGAACCTATGCTGACCTCAATCAAATCATGACTCAAGCATTTCAGCAATACATTTCGGATGTAAAAACGAAGGACTTCCCCAATTCTTCCGAGAGCTACTGAGTTGAGTAGCATTCTCCTGCTGCTGTTTCCTTTCCCTACACAAATGAGATTACCAAAGCTAATTCCTAAGAAGCAGCTTCTACCCGTAAGATAAAATCACTCAAGACATTCATGTAATTGATGAAAGCATCGTATGGGGTATCGTATGGGCTGAAATACTCGTGTACCGATCCATCCGAGAAGAACTTGGTGCAGATGTAATAAAAGTGATCGGAGGTTTGTAGGTACTCCCAATCTCGAAGTAATTCTGGGTCCTTGATTTTTCTAATTTTCTTTTCTAGTTCATACAGTCGATCAAAAGCTTCGTCCTGCATGTCGTTGCCAAGCCAAGCGGTGAGGTCGCGCTCTTCATCTGCCCAGGAAATAGGAGTAGGGACGTGAATGCTGCTGACAGGAGAAAGTGCTGCGACCACCTCTGAAGGGGTAGAGAAAGTAAAGTTGGACTGGGTAAAAATCGCTTCCGGCAAGTGCCGCATAAAGTCAAAAATCCCAGTTTCTGCCCACTGGTGCTCCCCAAAAGTTTCGTAGTCCATAAATAGGTTGACCACGGGTTCTTCTTTAGGTAAGGCATTGAGCCAATTCACAAATTTGTCTGTAGTTAACGGATAATCTCCCCAAGTTTTGTCTCCAAATCGAAAAGCGATGTCATCTGAAAGGCGGAAATTTTTCAACAGCACTTTGAGATTTGGGTTCTTCGCATTCGAATAGACGTAATTGGGGCTTTTCCATCCCAGAATATGTTTTGCTCCTTCAGTAAGCATTCCTTGGTAACCAAGTTCTGCTACCATAGCTCCAATATCATCAGAATAGATCAATTCGGTATTTCTAAATACTTTGGGATTGTATCCGTTGAATAATTCTTTGATTCGGTCCTGGTGTTTTTGCACCAATGCAAAAAATTCATCCTTGCTTTTCAGCGCCGCAAGGGAGTGAGAGTAGGTTTCGTTGAGTAGCTCCACATGTCCTGTAGCCACCAGACCCTGAAAGCTTTCCAGCACTTCGGGGGCATAGGCTTCCATTTGATCCAAGAAGGTGCCCGAAATAGAAAAGGCCACCTTAAATCGACCCTGGTAGCGTTGAATAAGCTCTAGCAACAGGGAGTTCATCGGGAGGTAGCATTTCTGTGCCACTTTTTGGATGACATTCCGGTTGAGGTAGTCATTCCAATAATAGTGATCTTCCCCAATGTCAAAAAACCGATAGGGCTTCAGCCGGTAGGGTTGGTGGACTTGAAAATAAAAGCAGACAGTTCTCATGCGCGTTGAGCTAAAATTTTATCGTAGACAGTCACTAGTTTGGCAGCAACATGCTCCCACTTCAATTTTTTCAATTCATCTGCTCCTAGTTCAGTAAACATTCGAGCGATGCTAGGGTAGTGTAGGAGACCAAAAATGGCGTCTGCCATGGCATCCACATCCCAAAAATCAATTTTGATGGCATTGTTTAGCACCTCAGCCACTCCAGATTGCTTGGAGATAATGACAGGGGTGTTGTGCCGCACTGCCTCGAGCGGGGCGATTCCAAAGGGTTCAGATACCGAAGGCATGACATACACATCGCTGATTGCATACATGTGATCTACGTCGTCTCCTTTCAAGAACCCCGTGAAATGAAATTTGGTCCCCATGCGAAGTTCGGCTACCCGATCCACCATTTTATTGAGTAAATCTCCTGACCCGGCCATGACAAACCGTACATTGGGATCTCTTTCAATCACTTTTTTGGCAGCTTCTACAAAGTATTCTGGGCCTTTTTGGTAGGTGATTCGGCCCAGGAAAGTCACGATTTTCTCCGGTACTTTTTTCTGGTAGGAAGAGGTAATGATGCTTGCATCGAGTACTGCGTTGTGGAGCACGGTTACTTTATCAGGAGGTATGCCGTATTTCCGGACGCAAATGTTTTTGGTCAACTGACTTACCGCCACCACATGATCAGCAGCATGCATACCCGCGCGTTCAATTTCAAAAACGGGAAAGTTGACTGACTCCCCAGATCTATCGTACTCTGTGGCATGTACATGGACGACAAGGGGCTTGCCACTAATCTCTTTGGCAGCGATGCCTGCAGGGTAAGCTAGCCAGTCGTGGGCATGGATGATGTCAAAGTCACTGCGATCCCGTGCGATCTGTGCCCCAACTAGGGCATAACGAGACACTTCCTCCATGAGGTTTTTACCGTATTTGCCGCTAAACTGGTAGTTGGTGGAAAATATGCTCTCATCCACATCGGTCCGGTCGTGGATGGCATAATCTGTAAATTTTTTGAATGCCTTGGGTCCTAAATAAGGTACCAAGTAGCTATTGACTTCGAGGTAAGTCAGGTTTTTCCAGAGCTTTTTAAATCGACGCTCTCGGTAATCAACCGTCACTCCGCTGGCATTGACAAAGTCTGCCACAGGCTCCTCATCTCCCCAGAGTTTGGGTACTACAAAAATCACCTCTTGCTTGTGGACATTCATTCCTTGAATCAGTCCGTAGCAAGCTGTGCCGAGTCCTCCAGAGATATGGGGCGGGAATTCCCACCCAAACATGAGTACTTTCATAGGGAATCCATTAAACCTGTTTGACTAAGTCCATCATTCGTAGCAGTTCTGCGATACTCCAAGCTTGCGATACCGAACCCTTCGGACGGTGGGGTGCATCCCCATCGTATATCTCAGCCACCGTTCCTACTCCATATTGAGTCATGACTCCATCAAAGCCCTTGATGATTTTCTCAACGAAAATTTTGGCTGCTTTGCCGTGTAAGCGAAGGTAGCCCTGAGCAAAGTGTCCCAACAGCCAAGCCCAAACTGTTCCATTGTGGTAGGCCTGGTCTCTACTGATTTGATTTCCAAAATAGTAGCCTTTGTACCCCGGATCATCTGGGGATAGGGAGCGCAGTCCTCTGGGGGTGAGGAGCTTAGATTTGACAATTTCCAATACTTTATCGCATTTTTCTTCCTCTAAAATCCGATAGGGTAGGGAAGTTGCAAACAGCATGTTTGGACGGATAGACCAATCTTTTTCTTCTCCATCGACAACATCCGCTAGGTAGCCATAGTCCCAAGACCAGAATTCCCGATCAAAGGATTCTTTGACTTTTGCGGCTAGGCTAAGGTACTCTTCCTCCCCACTAAGTTCATGATAGAAGCACAAAGCATTGTACCACAGCGCTTGAATTTCTACTGGGCAACCGATTCTCGGCGTAACAGGACCATCTGGAGTGATGGCATCCATCCAGGTGAGCGCAAGGCCTTCCTGGCCACCCCAAATCAGACCGGAAGGGAGCATGTGGATGTTAAAGTCCGTACCTTCCTTGTATCCTTCAATAATACCACGGAGTTTGGCTAGGTAACGATCCTTTAAGGTCTTTTTATCTCCAGTGTACTGAATATAGGTTTGGAGGGACCAGAAAAACCAGAGTGGAGCATCCATGGAGGTCATGTTGGTGTAATCTCCACTGCCAATGTTCGGGAAAAGGGCTCCTTTTAGATCCTTTGACATCGTGTCCATAATCGCCAAAAAGGTTTCAGGCTCCCCTGTGGCCAAGGTTAATCCCGGAGCAGCAATGAAGGTATCTCTGCCCCACCATCCAAACCAAGGGTAGCCTGCGATGATTCGGACTTCGCCATCCCGCTGTCGGATAAACTGACCAGCAGAATTTTTTAGACAGTTTTCAAAGTTGTTTCTTGGAATTCGGCGTGCGATTTCCTTGCTGAAAGCATTAGCCCGGGTTTCTGGATCTGCATCTGTCAGGCCTGCTGAAAAAATGACAGACTCTCCTTTGCTGATTTCAAATTCAAGGTATCCCGGTACAAACAAGTCTTCTTGGTATTCATAGCCTCGCTCCCGCTCTTGGATATATTCCAGGTTGTGGTACCAGTCTGGTTGGGAATGGAAAGTTGTTTTTTTGGAGAGCTGCAGGTAAAGCGGATCGTAGTTGGGGTACAATTGAAACTTCACTCCATTTGCAACCAACTCGTAGGCTCGATTGATCCGGTCATTGGCTTTTTGAAGTTGGTGGTAGCCGCGAAAAGCAAGGAAAGGTTGAATGCGTAATGTGGTGGGTGAATGAGCCTCCAGTAGCGTGTAGCGAATCATGACCCGGTCTCTGTTAGAGTCCAAAATCAGCTCTTTTTGAAGAAGAACACCCCCCACACGGTAGGTTAACTTGGGAATAGGTTCTGAATCGAAATCCTCTAAATACTTATGTCCCCTTGGGGAATAATTTCCAGGGAATTTTGCAATGCCTAGGTTGAAGCTTGCTCCGTGCTGAATGACCGTTTCATGTAAGGTGGAGAGCAACACGTGGTTTTGGGAATCAATTTGCGGCTGCGGTACCACAAGTAGTCCATGGTACTTTCGGGTATTGCAACCAATGATGGTGGTGCTCGTGTAGGCTCCAGATCGATTGGTCCGAATAATTTCCCGCTCTAGAGAATAATTTAGATTGATTAATTGGGACTTATCAAAATGGATATAGCTGCTCATCGGGTAAAATTGAATTCAACTAAAAATAAGCTATTGCTGGGATAAGAAAAATTAAAGTGCAAAAAATAAAGGTTATGTCGCCATAACCTTTAACTATTCTTGTGTTTCAGGAATGAACCGCTTCCTTTTGCAGTTCCTCACAGGTTTTGATGGACTCTTCAAACTTGCTGAGGTAGTTTTTAATCTGCAGGATATTTACTGGTTTCACAACCGGAAATTTCGGAGATGATTTAAACAGAGTAAACATAACAGTTGGTTTAGTTTTTATTTTCTTGACAAATGCCATGCCAAAAGAAAATGGAATTATAAAAAAACCCCTCAAAGGAGGGGTTTTTGGGTGAAAGACCGGGCTCGAACCGGCGACCTCTGGATCCACAAACCAGCGCTCTAACCAACTGAGCTACAATCACCGTGTGGGGTACCAATTCGAAGCTTCCCTCGAATTGGTTTGCAAAAGTAAGTACTGTCTTCCTTTGGAGCAAGACCAAGGCTATTTATTTGTTTTAAAAATACAGCAACTCCGAATCTTGGTTGCTTATTTAAGGACTGAATCCTCAATTCTTCGTTGATCTACCACCAGCAATGCTGATTTTCTGCGCTAGGATAAGGCCTTCAATGGCAGGCGATATGCCTTCCCCAAAGGATTACGGGATCGATTGTCTATATTTGTGTTTCTGAACCATTCTAGGTTCCCATTTTCTCACTTTTCCCTCGCTACCCAATGAGCAACGAACCGCTAGGATTTGATGCCTTCAAACTGAACAAACAGTTGCTCGAAGCTGTAGCTGAGTCAGGTTATACCGTACCTACCCCAATCCAAGCCCAAACTATTCCACTTGCCCTAGCTGGGCATGATGTGTTGGGGATTGCACAGACAGGTACAGGGAAAACTGCTGCCTACCTCTTGCCTCTTCTGATGAAAATCAAGTATCCACAGGGCATGCATCCTAGAGGGGTGATTCTTGCCCCTACACGAGAACTTGTAATGCAAATTGAAGAAGTAGCCCAGCATTTGGCAAAATACACAGGTCTTCGAATTGCGAGTCTCTATGGGGGCCTTGGCCCTAAAACCCAAATTGAGCGTGTAGAAGCAGGAGTAGACCTCTTGATCTCAACACCTGGAAGATTTATGGATCTATATCGGAAAGGGGCCATTTACACCAAAGACCTTAAAACGATGGTCTTGGATGAAGCAGATAAAATGATGGACATGGGATTTATGCCTCAAATCCGAGCGATTCTAGAGGTGATTCCATCCAAGCGCCAAAACTTGCTTTTCTCTGCCACTTTTTCTGGAAGGATAGATCACCTGGCAGCGGAATTTTTAGAGTTTCCAGAACGTGTAGAAGTAGCGCCCTCCGCGACTACCGCTGAGACCATTGCCCAAGTAGTCTACCATGTTCCCAATATTAAAACCAAAATCAATTTGCTTGCCCATTTGCTCGAAAATGAGGAAATCAACCGAGCCATGATTTTTACGCGTAGTCGAAAAAATGCGGAGTCGGTTTATTCTTTCTTGGAGCGCAAGCATTTCGGAGAGATTCGTGTCATCCATGCGAATAAAGGCCAAAATACGCGGATCAACTCCATGGAAGATTTTAAGGCAGGGGATGTGCGACTTTTGGTGGCTACGGATGTGGCCTCTAGAGGATTGGATGTCACCTTAGTTTCCCATGTGATCAATTTTGATGTCCCCTTGATTTACGAAGACTACGTACACCGCATTGGTCGAACTGGCAGAGCAGAGAATGAAGGAAAAGCGATCACGTTTATCAACCCAGCGGAGTCCTATCATTTTGAAAAAATCGAAGACCTTATTCGGATGAAGGTAGAGGTATTGTCCATTCCGGATGAGGTGGATGTTCCTGCTACACCTTTTGAAGAAAAACAAGGCTATGAACGGGAGTTAGACCGGCTTAAACAGAGGGACAATCCAGACTACAAAGGTGCTTTCCATGAAAAGAAGGAGCGGCCCAAAGAAAACATTGGCAAGGGTGCTAAGGTAAAGGCGAAGAAGAAGCAAAAAAAGCCAAACCGAAACCAGCTCAAAACCAAAAATCAAAAAAATAGAGGGAAACACGGAGAGGGGTAATTCTCGAGGCAGTGGCTTTCTTTCCAAAAGAATGCGAGCAACACCTTTGTGTATGCAAATAGGTAAAAAAAGAAGGGGCTTAGCCCCTTCTTTTTTTACCTGTCTGTTCGGGTATTGCTCCCGTCTACTGGGGTACGCTGCTCTCTATTGGCAAGGTCCCAAGCGGTGTGGAAGATCAAATGTGCCCGTTTGCTCATCAAAGGAAATTCAATTTTGTCTACCGTATCGGTTACCTGATGGTAGTCGTCGTGTACGCCATTGAAAAAAAAGATCACTGGGATGTTGAACTTGGCAAAATTGTAGTGGTCAGAGCGGTAGTAAAAACGATTTGGATCGTCTTCAGCATCGTATCTGTAATCTAGGATCAAGTTGGTGTAAGTGATGTTGTTGTACTCATTGATTTTTTTCAAATGAGAGGAAAGCATCTCCGAGCCGATCACATACACATAGTCCTTGTTTGCTTCTTTCTGGTATTCGTAATCGATTCGACCCACCATGTCAATGTTAATGTTATTGACTGTGTTGGCAATAGGAAAAACAGGATTTTCAGAGTAGTACTCTGATCCCAACAATCCTTTTTCTTCGCCAGTGACGTTCAAAAACAAGATGCTTCTTCTTGGCTTCACGCCATCCTTGGCTGCCAATGCAAAGGCCTCTGCTATTTCCATGACAGAAACGGTACCAGAGCCATCGTCATCTGCGCCGTTGAAGGCATCCCCAGTGGAACTCACGCCCACATGATCGTAGTGAGAGGAGATTACCAACACTTCTTCTTTCTTATCTGTTCCTTCCAAAAAGCCCATTACATTGACTGCTTCTACTGGAGCTTTAGTTTTCACAATCTGGAAGCTTGCTTTTTGTGAAGCAATGGATTCAGGATTGGTTTTGGCTGCTTCCTTCAAGGTCTCTACAGATGCACCAAACAATTGAGCCATCTTGTCAGAACTCACCATAAATACAGGGCGCTGTTTGATCTCCTGATCAAATCCAATCCGGCCATTGCCAGCCATAGACTTGTAACGATTGGCGATGCGGTCAAAATTAGCTTGTCCTTCCATGGTCACGATCACGATGCCAGCAGCTCCGGCATCCATCACTTTAGTTACCAAGTCATTGCTTCGCACGCCTACAGCCCATAGTCCGACGAGCTTGCCTTTTACGTCCACTTTGGCAAGGTTTTCATCGCTTACCAAACCTAGGAATACTAGGTCTGTTTTTACTGCTTTTGCTAGATTTCCGTCTCCAGTAAATACAAAGTCTGTGTTTTCCACCAACTTGGTTTTTCCTATCTGAAGACTTACTTGTGTGAAGCGGGAACTAACCAAAGGAACATTCTGGAAGTAGCTACCCGCATTAGGGGCAGTCAAACCCAAACCTTTGTAAAAATCAGCCAGGTAGTTGGCAGCAATTTTTCCTTCTGGAGAACCGGTATCACGGCCCTTCATCTCATCTGATGCCAGATAGGTCAGGTGCTTGGTGAGATCCTCTACCGTGATGGTATTGGCATATTTCACCTGAATTGGGTTTTGAGCCCAAGCTGTGGTGAGGGTTACGATCCCCAATACAGCACTCAAAAGGTATTTATTTTTCATTTTTTTTCGTTTAAGGCCCTAAGCTAGCTAATTTTTTTGCCCTCAAAAAAACCGCTTATCAATTCTGCGTGTTATGGTATAAAATTTTAAAGTTGTGCCTCGGCAATTCCTTGCGGAAAGTATACCTTTGTACTCGTAAAATCGGAAAGAATTCACACCCAAATAGTTCATACGTTCTACCCCTTACTTATGCAGATCAATCTTACTACTGCTGTCAAATTTGAGAGCAGACACAATGGCCCGACAGAGGCGGAAGTTGCAGCGATGTTGGAAAAAATCGGAGTCTCAAGCTTGACCGAACTCATCAACCAAACTGTACCCCAATCCATTCAGTTGGAGCGGCCACTTCAGCTTCCAGCAGCACAGTTGGAGTCTGAATTTTTGAAAAATTTCAAAAAGTTAGCTTCCAAGAACAAGGTATTCACTTCATTTATCGGTTTGGGGTATTACGATACGCTGGTGCCAGGAGTGGTACTTCGTAATGTATTGGAAAATCCAGGCTGGTATACGGCTTACACTCCATATCAGGCTGAAATCGCTCAGGGGAGATTGGAAGCTTTGATCAACTTCCAAACGGTAGTAAGTGAACTAACGGGTATGGAATTGGCCAATGCTTCCTTGCTCGATGAGGGCACTGCTGCAGCGGAAGCCATGACCATGCTTTATGCCGTGAAGCCTAGGGAGAAGAAAAATGCGAATACCTACTTCGTAGATGAAAAGGTATTCCCTCAGACCAAGGCCTTGTTAATTACCCGTGCCGAGCCTATCGGCATCAACTTGGTGTTTGGACCTTTGTCTTCCCTGGATTTAATGGATCCAGAATTGTATGGAGCGATGTTCCAGTATCCAAATATGGATGGTGAAGTATTGGACTACACCGCTTTGGTGGCAGCTGCAAAAGAAAATAAGGTATTGACTGCATTTGCTTCTGACCTTTTGGCCTTGACCCTCTTGACTCCACCAGGTGAAATGGGTGCAGACGTGGTGGTAGGTTCTGCTCAGCGTTTTGGGGTTCCTATGGGTTACGGTGGACCGCATTCTGCATTTTTTGCGACCAAGGAAGAATTTAAGCGTCAGATTCCTGGCCGAATCATTGGGGTTTCCATTGATCGAGCTGGAAATAAGGCCTATCGCATGGCGCTACAAACTCGCGAGCAGCACATCAAACGAGAAAAAGCAACTTCCAACATCTGTACCGCACAGGTATTGCTTGCTGTGATGTCAAGCTTTTATGCGGTGTATCACGGACCTACAGGTCTAAAAAATATAGCACTTCGTACCCATGGTCTAGCCAAATTGACGGCGAAAGGATTGGAGAAGTTGGGCCTAACCTTAGGCACTAGCTCCTATTTTGATACCTTGATGGTGCAGGTAGATGCTGCCACACAAACCAAAGTGAAAGCACTTGCCACGGAGGCAAAAATTAACTTTAGGTACCAAGAAGGGGCGGTTTTCATTGCATTTGATGAGGCCAAAACTATCGCAGATGCCCAACAAGTACTCACAATTTTTGCTGGTGCTAAGGGCTTAAGTACTCCTTTCAATGCAGAAATGGCTGATTCCCTTCAATTGGAATGGCCTGTTGCGCTAGTGCGAACCTCTGCTTACCTCACCCATCCCGTATTCAATAATTACCACAGCGAGCATGAAATGCTACGCTACATCAAGAAGCTAGAATCTAAGGACCTTTCCTTGGTGCATTCCATGATTTCCTTGGGCTCTTGCACCATGAAATTGAATGCAACAGCCGAGATGATTCCGGTGACCTGGCCTGAATTTGGCCAAATACACCCTTTTGCTCCAATTGATCAGACGGAAGGATATCAGGAGTTGTTTACCAACCTTAGAACTTGGTTGACCGAGATCACTGGGTTTGCAGATACCTCACTTCAGCCCAACTCTGGAGCACAAGGAGAGTATGCAGGATTGATGGTGATTCGTGCCTATCACCTCAATAGAGGAGAAGGACATCGAAATGTAGCCTTGATTCCTACTTCTGCGCATGGTACCAATCCAGCATCTGCTGTGATGGCAGGTATGAAAGTGGTATTGGTCAATTGCGATGATAAGGGAAACATTGATGTAGAAGATCTAAAAGCTAGAGCTGAAGAACATGCAGGCGAACTTTCCTGTTTAATGGTGACCTATCCTTCGACTCACGGCGTATTTGAAGAGGCGATTCAAGAAATATGCGCAACTATCCATTCTTATGGTGGTCAAGTATACATGGATGGTGCCAACATGAATGCTCAGGTAGGGATTACTTCTCCTGGCCGAATAGGTGCAGATGTTTGCCACCTCAACTTACACAAGACCTTCTGTATCCCTCACGGCGGCGGCGGACCTGGCATGGGTCCAATTTGCGTAGCTGCTCACCTAGCTCCCTTCCTTCCAAGTAATCCTTTGGTAAAAACTGGAGGTGAGCATGCCGTATCTTCAATCTCATCTGCTCCTTATGGCAGTGCAAGTATTCTTCCGATTTCCTATGCCTACATCTCCATGATGGGAGGTGATGGACTTACACGCGCTACGCAAATGGCGATCTTGAATGCAAACTACATCAAGGAGCGATTGAGCGGAAATTACCCATTGCTTTATACGGGTTCAAAGGGCCGAGCAGCTCACGAAATGATCGTAGATTGCCGTTCCTTCAAAGAAGTAGGGGTAGAGGTAGAAGATATCGCCAAGCGCTTGATGGATTATGGATTCCACGCTCCTACGGTGTCCTTCCCAGTGGCAGGTACCTTAATGATTGAGCCTACCGAATCCGAGACCAAGGCAGAGTTGGATAAATTCTGTGATGCGATGCTTGCCATTCGTGAAGAAATCAGAGAAATCGAAGAGGGAAGAGCGGATCGAGTAGAAAACGTACTCAAAAATGCACCGCATACCGCTACGATGGTCTTGACTGGAACTTGGGAGATGCCTTATTCAAGAGAGAAGGCCGTATTCCCTGCTCCTTTCGTCAAAGAGAACAAATTCTGGCCTACTGTACGAAGAATTGATTCGGCCTATGGAGATCGTAATTTGATCTGTAGCTGTATCCCTGTAGAAGAATACGCAAGCTAATTTACTAGCCAATTAAAACAAAAAAGGTCCTGTTCGTACGGGACCTTTTTTGTTTCTATTAAACATGTACGTGTCGTTCGGCGTGGTAGGAGGATCGGACAAGGGGACCTGATTCCACGTACTTGAGTCCCCTTCGCAGGCCTTCTTCCTTGTACAAGGCAAAGGTATCCGGATGAATAAATTCTGCAACTTCAATGTGCATTTTTGTGGGTTGCAGGTACTGGCCTAGTGTTAGGATGTCGCAGCCGTTTGCAGCCAAATCATCCATTGCTTGGTAGAGTTCTTCTTTGGATTCTCCAAGACCCAGCATAATTCCAGTTTTTGTCCGTTTACCAGCAGATTTGGTTCGCTTAATTTGTTCCAAGGAACGTTCGTATTTCGCTTGCGGGCGCACCATGCGGTATAGTCTGCCTACCGTTTCCATGTTGTGTGACACTACTTCCTGACCACCTTCAATCATGCGGTAGAGCGCATCCCAATTGCTTTTCACATCTGGGATAAGCGTTTCGATGGTTGTGGACGGAGATAGTTCCTTGGTAAGGACGACCGTTTGATACCAAATTTCTGCTCCTCGATCTTTGAGTTCGTCTCGATTTACAGAGGTGATAACCGCATGTTTTACGCCCATCAATTGAATTGCTTCGGCTACACGTCTTGGTTCGTCCGTATCGTATTCGTTTGGTCTTCCTGTCGCTACCGCACAAAAAGAGCAAGACCGAGTGCAAACATTACCTAGTATCATGAATGTTGCAGTGCCAGCACCCCAGCACTCACCCATATTGGGGCAATTCCCACTTTCGCAGATGGTATGTAACTTATGTTGATCTACTAGTTTCCGCACCTTAGCGTATTCGGTACCCACGGGTAGCTTTACTCGAAGCCAATCCGGCTTCTTACGTTTGGTAGCATCTTCTGAGATAACAGGTAATTCAATCATGGGATTACAATTTGTTGCAAAGGTAGTTTAGGACCGACAAAAACTCGCTTTTTTGAATTACTTTCTAAAGCCAAAGAATAAGGTAAAGTAGGCGGACTGGAAAAACTGTTTGTTCTCAGCGGTTTGGATAAGTGGGATTTTTTTCTGGAATCCTTCCAGCTGGTAGCCTACTTCCAGCCCAGTGGCATTGCTTTTAAAAACCCCAAATTCAAAGTGGAGCGCTGCTTTTGCCATGCCACCAATGGCAAGCTTAGACTGCCCTACCCCTTCTAAAAGTTGCCCCGTTCCTAGAATATTGAACCTGCTTTGGTGAATGGCAGGATCATAGGGTTCTACAACTGTTTCTACTCGATTTATGGCATACTCAATAAAGTAGGGTGCAATAAGACCAATGGATGGACCTACTGCTGCTAGTGCCGAAACTTGTACGCCTTGATTTGGGGCTTTCTTGAATAATATCAGTTCCCTACCGTAATGCGGACGTATTGCATAGAGGTAATTTGATTTACCAAATATGTAATTGTTTCCCGTCACGGTAGTATACCGCACTTCCTTGGGGTGTTTTACATTGGCGAGTTCAAGTCCGAAGAAGGCAAACTGGGAATCGTCTAGTCGTGTCCCAACTTTAATGGCTACCCCGCCAATCATCCCACCATTGGTATTCTTATTGATCCCTAATAAATATTCGCTATCGTATTCATAGTTGCCCGTGTCTTCTCGTTGAGCCAAAACGGGTAGCGTTGAAAGCACGAAAAATAAAAGGAATAAGAAATTAAGCTTACTCATTCGCATTGGTCGAAAATAAGGCCCTATTTTTGATTAGATATCTACATAACAGAATTTTAAAAGTAAGAGTTTATGCCCACTATAAAAAGTTCATACTTAGGTAACTTAAGAACCCAAGCGACTCATGTCCTTTCAGGAAATGCATTGTTGACAGATGCACCCTTAGATAACAATGGAAAAGGTGAAGCTTTTTCCCCTACCGACCTGGTTTGTGCTGCCTTGGGGAGTTGTATGGTGACGATAATGGGGATTGTGGCAGAGCGAGAAGGGGTTTCCTTGGAGGGTTTATCTTGGGAAATAACCAAGATTATGCAAAGTGATCCAAGAAAGATCCAAGAAATTCAAATAGCCTTTCATTGGTCTGGGCCTCCATTTACCCCTGCTATGAGCCAAAAATTAAAAAATGCCGCTCGTACCTGTCCGGTAGCCTTGAGTTTGGATCCTGCACTTACCCAAACGATTAGTTTTGATTTTTAAAAAGCAAGTAGAGTTGAGTCCCTTTTCTTTAAAAGAAATAAACCCAAAGAATTATGTCATTTTTATTTGAGAGTTTTAGTGGATGGAAGAACTATGCTGAGGAGCAGTCATTGTCTTTGATTGATGTAGTACTGGAGTACGAGATTGCACAAAAAGGAGCTTCTAGAGATCAAATTTGGCAAGGCCTCCAACAGGCCTATCAGGTGATGAAAGATGCCGTTAAGACTGGCTTGGAGGAGGAGATGAATTCTCGTTCAGGCATGATTCGAAGCGGGGCTAAGAAAGTATATAATCACCCATTGACGGTTCTTTCACCCGAATTTCAGCGCTTGATCTCCAGGGCATTAGCCGCCAAAGAGGTCAACTCATGCATGGGTCGTGTAGTGGCTGCGCCTACCGCTGGTGCCTCTGGAATACTACCGGGTACTTTGGTGACCTTGCAAGAAATTCACGGCCTCCCCGATGCCAAGATTTGTGAAGGGCTGTTGATTGGAGCTGGGATAGCTTTGATCATCGAGCAAAAGGCAAGTTTGGCCGGTGCAGTCGGCGGATGCCAAGCAGAAACCGGTTCGGCAGCTGCCATGGCAGCAGGAGCGATTGTTTACTGTTTGGGAGGAACTACAGATCAACTATTTAATGCAGTAGCCATCACCATTCAATGCATGTTGGGGCTAGTCTGTGATCCTGTGGCAGGATTGGTTGAGGTTCCCTGTGTGGTGCGTAATGCCAGCGCTGCGGCGATTGCCTTTAGTTCGGCACAAATAGCCTTAGCCAATGTAAGCGCAGTAATTCCCGTGGATGAATGTATTGAAGCGATGGGAGAGATCGGGGCCTCCATGGAAAGTAGATACAAAGAAACTGCAATGGGAGGCTTAGCCGCGACTTTAACTGGTCAAGAAATAGCGAAGCGGGTATTGATTCAGGACATTGAGATACTTCCTGATGCCGAATTACCGGATTAGGGTATTTATTGGGGGAAATAGCAGCAGCCATTCGATTGAGAAACTAAAGATGGCTCCCCAGATTAGTCCGCTGATTAACATATACAGCAAGATTTTCTTTTTAGCTGATCCAAAGGATACTAGGATCAAAGTACCTCCAATGGGAGTGAGGAGTATCGGTGTAAGTGCTGCAATTCCTAGTTCTCCATAAGACCCCCAGATTCTGACAATGCGGCGATTTTTTTTTGTGAACACCTTCTTTTGGGAGCTGCTTCTCGCTTGCAGGGCTTTTTTTACACGTGTCCCAAGAAAGGTGAAAAAGGTAACACTGGTCATCATTCCCAAAACGCTGACGCCAATAATCTCCCAAGGACTATATCCTGCTGCAGTGCCTAGTACAGGTCCAGCAAAAAATTTAACTAGACAAAGTAAGTAGATTCCAACAAAGGTAAAGAAAGCTTCGCTCATCTTGGGATTTAGACTAGTTGCTGTGATGATTTGGGGTTTTATAGTTCAAAGCTAGGTATAAATCCGAATTCCAGTAAATTTCAATTCTTTCCTTAGGTAAAGGCGAATCGAGAAAGGTGGGCGTGGAGATTCCTGATTTAAAGGGGTGATTGCTTTTAAAAATGTTTTGATTACAGTTTTTCACCAAAGGCCAAATCTCCTGCATCTCCAAGCCCAGGAATAATGTAGGATTTTGAATTCAACTTTTCATCTAGGGTACCGAGCCATAAATTGTACGAAACGTTCAGGTGGCTTGACAGGTATTCCACTCCCTCGGGTGCGGCAAATGCTGCTACAATATGGATGGCTTTGGGCGTACCATGTTTCAAAAGTGTTTTAAGAGCGGTAACGCAGGATGTACCAGTGGCGAGCATGGGATCTACAAGGATCAGTACTTTATTGTCCAGTTTAGGACTGGCATGATAGCCAAGGTTCACGCCTATTTCTCCACCATCCTCCTGCCGAAAAGCTCCAATAAATCCACTTTCGGCTTGATCAAAACTATTCAGAAATCCTTGGTAAAAAGGTAATGCGGCTCTCAAGACAGCAACTAAAACTACTTGGTCAATAGGTAATTCCATTTGCGCGCTTTCCAAGGGGGTTTGTACTTCTTTGGTTTGGTAGCTTAAGGTTTTGGAAACTTCGTAAGCAAGAAGCTCTCCTAGCCGTTCCAAGTTTTTACGAAAACGCATTCGGTCTAGCTGCGTATGAATGTCTCGGAGTTCGGCTAAAAATTGGTTAGCAATGGAAGGCTGATCTGAAAGGATAAACATGAATAAATCTACTTAAAAAGATTGAAAAAATGAGGACTGATCCTATCCATTTCAAATTGCAATATCAATTTCAGAATCTTTGAAACAAAAAAAGGCTGGATAGATCCAGCCTTCTTGTAATTGTTTGAGGAATGAATTACTTCACTTCGAAGCTTGCTCTTCTTGATAGTTGTCTTGCGTCTGCAGAAGATTTATCAACTGAAGTATCTTCACCATATCCTTTGTAAGTAACTCTAGAAGCATCAACCCCTGAAGCAATAAGCAAATCATATACTGCTTTGGCTCTGCTTTCTGAAAGTTTGATATTGTAATCTTCAGGACCTAATTCGTCAGCAAATCCTTTAACTTCAACTTTCACACCTGGATTTCTCTTCAAGAAGTTTGAGATGTATTGAGCTGCACTGATAGAGTAAGCAAGCGGCTTGTCACTGTCAAATGCGTAGTATACGTTCACGTATCCGTCGTTGATTGCTTTTCTCAAATAGTCTACTTCATCTCTGCTTACTTCAACAGGGCAACCGTTAGAAGCTGCAGCACCAGGCTGGAATGGACACTTATCCAAGTGGTCAGGTGTACCATCACCGTCAGAATCAAGAGTTGATCCAGATGGACTTACTCTAGCTCCAGCTGGAGTATTTGGTTCTTTGTCTAGGTAATCAGGAACTCCGTCAGCATCAGAGTCTTTCAACATGTCCTTAATTCCGTTGATTTGAGTAGCCAATTCTTCTTTGGTAGCATAGTTATTTGCAGCGATAAACCAGTCAGCATGTTGCGTTTGCTTTCCAAGGTAAATGTTCACTCCTAAAGTTCCAGTCCACCAAGTAGCATTTGGTCCGTAGAAACCATTGTTGGTAGCGGCATTAGCCATTGTGCTAGGTAGGATTGCGGTAGAACCATCGAATGTGATGGTTTGACGTCCATTCAAGATGGTAGACACATCACCTACAAGGGCAACTTTTTCAGATAATTTGATTTGTGGAGTTAACCCAAAAATGATATTGTACACCTTATCATTGAAGTAGTTGTACTGGTTCAATTCTGGATTTACCACCCCGATACCACCACCCATGTGAAGAAGAAGGCCTAATTTGTTAGAGAATGATTCAAAATTCATGATACGGCCAACATTGGCTACACCTTGAAGATTTAGTCTAAAATATTTGGTATCGTAAGCTTTTGTGTCTTTCAGTTCCTGAAAAGACCCAAAACCGTAGTCAAGCTTGGCACCAACCTTTTCATTGAACATGTAACGGACACCTAAATCCGCGTGACCCAAATTAAGGGTTGGTGAGATAAAACCTGCGGTAAATGGTGCCATTGCCTTATTAAAGCCAGCATTAGCCTCAATTGACCACTTGTTGAATTCCTGGGCGTTGGCAATTACTGCCAAAGAACCAGCAAAAAGGATGGAGAGTATTAGTTTTTTCATGACAAAAAATTTTTGTTTCGAATTATGAGGTTTGGTGTTTCTAACTACAAAGATAAACTCTTTTATTTTATTGCAAAATTAAACGATTTATTTAAAGAACAAGACTTTAACCAATTTGTTTCCGATTAATTAAGGTCTTATTTCGCTTTACCATTAACATATTCTATGCCAATAAATGATTTTCTAAAGGAATTGCTATCCACACCCTCCGTTTCTGGAGATGAATTTGAATTCGTATCCAAGCTTTTGCACACTGTCAATCAACGTAAAAGTAAGTGGAAGGTTTCCCCCGAGATTTTTCATGGAGATGCGTTTCATGATTGCATCCTTTTGAAATTTGGTACGCCCCGTACTGCTGTTTTTGCTCATGTAGATACCATCGGTTTTATGGTACGCTACGCCAATCAGCTGATTCCTGTAGGGGGGCCTGAGTTGATTCCAGGCACTCATTTGGTTGGAAAAGATAGTTTAGGGGATATCTCTTGTAAACTGCTAGTCGAAGGGGATGAACTCTTTCATGATTTTCCAAGAAAAATTGAACGTGGAACGAGGCTTTCATTTGCGCAGGACATTCGGATCGATGCCGAATTTATTCAAGCAGCTTATTTGGACAATCGACTCGGGGTGCATGTTGCTTTGCAGCTTTGTGAATCCATTGAAGACGGCTGGGTTATTTTTACCACTTACGAAGAGCATGGAGGAGGGAGCATGCCTTTTTTACTTCAATTTATCCAGAGTACTGCCCCTATCCAGCAAGCGCTCATCTCAGATATCACTTGGATTACAGATGGTATCCACCACCACGAAGGAGTAGTTGTATCCATTCGTGATAAGTTTATTCCCAGAAAAAAATTCATTGACCGGATTATTCGTCTGGTTCAGCAAAGTGGAATCCCATTTCAATTGGAAGTAGAAGCTTATGGGGGTAGTGATGGTCGAGAGGTTCAATTTTCCCCCTATGCCATCGATTGGTGTTTTATAGGGGCAGCAGAAGATCAAGTCCACAGTCCAGATGAAAAAGTTTCTCTTCTGGATTTAGAATACATGGTACAGGTGTATCAATACTTATTAAAAGAACTCTAATTTCAAACATGAAGAAGATTCAAATCAAAGACAAAACTTTTGAAACCTACCTGACGGAAGGACAGATCAGAAAGCGAATCGAGGAATTAGGGGTTCAAATAGCTACGGATTTTGAAGGAGAAGAGCTGTTGTTGTTGGGTGTACTCAATGGTTCTTTTGTGGTCATGGCCGATTTAGTGCGAACAATTCCGTTGCCGCTGAGTTGTGAGTTCATCAAAATATCATCCTATACTGGCATGGAATCAAGTGGGAAAGTGATAGAGGTGATTGGAATTCCAGAGTCAATTCAAGGAAAAAATGTGCTCGTGGTGGAAGATATCGTGGATACGGGCAATAGCATGGATTATCTTAAAAGACAGTTGGAGGCATTTCATCCCAAGCGTATCGCGATTGCCACGCTGCTATTCAAAAAAGAGGCGTTCTTGTTTAATTATCCCTTGGATTATGTCGGTTTTGAAATTCCGAATAAATTTGTGGTTGGATTTGGTCTTGACTACAACGGAGCGGGTCGTAACTATCCAGATATATATCAGCTAAGCATCCCCTAAAACTAGTTTAATTATGCTAAATCTTGTTTTGTTTGGTCCTCCAGGGGCTGGCAAAGGCACTCAGAGTGAAAAAATCATTGCGGCCTATGGCTTGACTCACTTGTCTACAGGTGATTTGTTTCGAAAGCACCTTGGTGAAGGCACTGCTCTTGGAGTGTTGGCAAAGGGATTCATGGACCGGGGGCACTTGGTGCCTGATGAAGTGGTCATCCAAATGGTGGAGGACAAGATAGCAAGCACTAAGGACAGCCAAGGTTTTATTTTTGATGGATTTCCAAGAACCACCGCCCAGGCAGAAGCTTTGGATGCAATGCTGCAAAAAAATGGCATGCATATTTCGGGAATGATTGCTTTGGAAGTTCCACAGGAGATCTTGAAGGAACGGATTTTAGAAAGAGGAAAAACTTCAGGTCGGGTAGATGATCAAGAAGAAGCAAAAATAAATACGCGGATTCAGGTTTACCTCGACGAAACCTTACCTGTAGCCGACTATTACGAAAAGCAGGGAAAATTTCATCAAATCAATGGAGTAGGGAAGATTGAAGAAATCTTTAGTCAGATTACTGCAGTAATTGATGGGTACTGATCCCTAGCTTTTACTAAATTTGCATTTCCAAGACTTGGCTAGGCTCTAGGGCTTAGCCTTTTTTCTTTTTTCTTCTATGGCAGACTCTAATTTCATTGACTACGTAAAATTCTGTTCCAGATCTGGTGCAGGGGGTGCAGGTGCTATGCATTTCCGTAGGGAGAAGCATGTGCCAAAAGGAGGGCCTGATGGTGGAGATGGAGGTCGAGGGGGCCATATCATTCTGAGAGGAAGCACCCAAGTTTGGACACTTCTCCATCTCAAATACAAAAAGCACGTGATTGCTGAACCTGGAAAAGGTGGCGATGGTGGAAGAAGAACAGGGGCAGATGGAAAGGATGTAATTCTGGAAGTTCCTCTTGGTACGGTAGCCAAGGATGCTGAAACGGGCGAGAAGCGTTTTGAAATAACCGCCGATGGGCAAGAAGTCATTCTGACCAAGGGAGGTCGTGGTGGCTTAGGGAATGATCACTTTAAGTCTTCCACCAATCAGGCGCCACACTATGCCCAACCCGGGGAAGAGGGAATTGAGGAATGGATCATTCTTGAGTTGAAGTTGCTTGCAGATGTGGGTCTGGTCGGCTTTCCGAATGCAGGAAAGTCAACCCTACTTTCTTCGATCTCTGCAGCAAGGCCAGAAATTGGAGATTACCCGTTTACGACCCTTGTGCCCAATTTGGGAGTGGTAAGCTATCGAGAAGATAAATCCTTCGTGATGGCCGATATTCCCGGAATCATTGAAGGTGCTGCAGAAGGCAAGGGACTCGGAATTCGTTTTTTAAGACACATTGAGCGAAACTCGATTCTGCTATTTTTGATCCCCGCCGATGCTAAAGATATTAAGGAACAGTACCGAATTCTTTTGGGAGAACTTAGGAAATACAATCCCGAACTTTTAGATAAAAAGCGGTTGCTGGCGATTTCTAAAGTAGACATGCTTGATGAAGAGCTGATGCAAGAAATGGAACGCGACATTCCCAAAGACCTTCCCTACGTATTCATTTCTTCCGTGAGCCAATACAATTTGGAAAAATTAAAGGATTTAATTTGGCAGGCAATTCATTCTTAAATCAGTCACTTTGTCAGCATTGATGGTCTGGCAAAATCCTTGATAATTCTTAAAAGCCAACTACGATCGATATACCCATGGAAACTAAAAATCAAGAACAGCAAGAAGCAGAACTGAAGGTTGATCAAGCACAAATGGAAGAGACTAGCCCCGAAGCAGGAGAGTCCCTTGCAGAAAATGAGCTGAGTCAAGAAGAAAAACTAACTGCTGAGGTGGCTGAACTCAAGGAAAAATATCTTCGCCTTTATTCTGATTTTGAAAATTTTAGAAAAAGAACTGCTAAAGAGCGGATTGATTTGATTAAAACAGCCTCTGAAGAGGTGTTGAAAGATCTTATTCCCGTAGTAGATGATTTTGAGCGTGCCTTCAAAGCAGCTGAAAAGGAAGTAGATACACAGAAAATTCAGGAAGGAAACCAGCTGATTTTTCATAAACTGGTAAAAATTCTTGAATCCAAGGGTTTGAAGCCTATGGAGGATTTAATTGGTCAACCTTTTAATCCTGATACCCAAGAGGCAATTACCCAAATCCCATCCCCAAGCCCAGAGTTACAGGGAGCAGTGGTGGATGTAGTTGAAAAAGGTTACTTCTTGGGGGACAAAGTTGTTCGATTCGCTAAAGTGGTGACCGGAGCATAAATAATTATGGCAAAAAGAGACTATTACGAGGTACTTGGTGTGACCAAGTCTGCCAGTGCAGATGACATCAAGAAAGCCTATCGCAAGCTTGCGATTCAGTATCACCCTGACAAAAACCCTGACAATCCTGAAGCTGAAGATAAGTTTAAGGAAGCGGCCGAAGCCTATGAGGTGTTGAGCAATCCGGAAAAGAAGCAGCGTTACGACCAATTTGGCCATCAAGGACTTGGAGGTAATGGAGGCTTTGGAGGTGGAGGCATGAATATGGAGGATATATTCTCCCAGTTTGGCGACATCTTCGGAGGTGGGGGCTTTGGTTCCTTCTTTGGTGGTGGAGGCGGAGGAGGTAGACGAACTAAAAAAGGGACGAACCTGCGGGTAAAATTGAAGCTTACCCTCAGTGAAATCGCAAATGGCGTAGAGAAGAAAATTAAAGTGAAGCGACAGGTAGTGGCACCTGGTGTGACTTTCAAATCTTGTACTTCCTGTCAAGGTTCTGGTCAGGTTAAGAAAGTGGTCAACACCATGTTGGGCCAAATGGTCTCAGCAAGCACCTGTGGCGTTTGTGGTGGATCTGGGCAGCTCGTAGACAAGAAGCCTGATGACGCGGATTCACGCGGACTCCTGTTGAAGGAAGAAGTGATTTCCATCACCATCCCAGGTGGAGTAGGTGAAGGCATGCAGCTTAGCATGTCAAGCAAAGGAAATGAGATGCCTGGCGGAATACCGGGAGATTTATTGATTGTAATCGAAGAGGCAGAGGATGGGGTTTTCCAACGAGAAGGCAACAATGTCATCTATGACCTTCATATTTCATTTATTGATGCAGCTCTTGGTGAATCAGTAGAAGTTCCAACGCTCGATGGAAAAGTGAAGATCAAAATCGATCCAGGAACGCAAAGTGGAAAAATGCTTCGACTCAAAGGAAAAGGGATTAAAGATATCAATGGTTATGGAAAAGGTGACCAACTGATAATGGTCAATATCTGGACCCCCACTACGCTTTCAAAAGAGGAAAAAACTATTCTGGAAGGCCTGAAGCAATCTGAAAATTTCAAGCCTGACCCTGGGAAACAAGAGAAATCCTTCTTTGATCGGATGAAAGAGTTTTTTTAAAAAATTGAAAAGCCAGAGTCAAGCTCTGGCTTTTTTTATATTTTTAAAGAACCTTTTTTGGTAGCCCTCGTAACCTATTGCTATGCTTAAAAAATTGTGCCTTTTTCTTTGCCTGCTACTCAGTACCATGGGTTGGGTATGTGCACAATTTGTCAAGGAATACCGAGTGGCCGAAAAGGCTGGGATTGAAAAAGTGAGTTTGAATTTTAGCTCTTACAAAAGTGAAACTCAGGTAAAGCGGAATGCTGGAATGGATCCCTTGCGAATTCATGGGCACCTTTTGCAGGCAAATATCCTTCCTGATTTCCGATCAGCCACTTCAAAAAATGGGCTCGAAGCTAGCCTTGTCCACAAGAACATTGAATCGGATAACCTTGGTAAAAGCATCACCTCCAAATTATTCTCTACTACTTCTGGCTTTGATCATACTTGGGATGTGGGACTGACGAGTAGCTATGTCTACGACTTGGATTTTAACCTTGGGATGGGGACAGCAGATTTTGATCTTTCGCAGTTAAACGTCTCCACTCTAAAAATAAAAAGTGCGAGTGCGGATGTATTTATCCATTACAGCTCAAATACGCCTAACTCTGTTGGAATGGATACGCTGCTGGTCACCCTCAACATGGGAGCGGTTGAGTTGCACCAAGCCCAGCTGACGCAAGCGAAAAAGGTATTTATCGAAGTGAATTATGGGCAGATAAGTTTGAATTATGGACAGCCTCAGACCTCCAAAGGACAGGTAATCGCTGCTGTTGGTGGTGGGACCATCTACTTGAAACTCCCTCCTGAAACAAGCCCGGTAAAAATCCGGATGAAGACTACTCCCCTGTGTCGTATCGCTTTGCCAGATTATTTAAGAGCAATGGGAGAAGATACTTTTGTCACCAAAGGCTACTCGGCCTCGGATCCTCGGCTCCTAGAGTTTATTTTGGATGTAGGGGTTGGGGCTGTCACCGTTGAGTAAGTATGTTAGAAATCCGACAGCTCAATAAAACCTATGGAGCGCATCGGGCGCTTACTGACCTAAATCTACTGGTCCCTGAGGCTGGCATCTTTGGATTACTCGGTCCCAATGGAGCTGGTAAGACTACACTCATTCGTATCATCAATCAGATCATCGAGCAGGATAGTGGAGAAGTAATCTTAGACGGCCAAGCCTTGTCTGCCGAGGCCATTCGCAAAATCGGATACCTGCCTGAGGAGCGGGGCCTCTACAAGAAGATGGAGGTATGGGATCAGCTAATTTATTTCGCTCGAATCAAAGGAATGTCCGCAGCAGAAGCCAAACAAAAAGGGGAATACTGGCTGGAGAAATTTGAAATTGCTTCTTGGAAAAACAAGAAAATTGAGGATCTATCCAAAGGCATGGCGCAAAAAATTCAATTTATTGCGACGGTGATTCATGCACCTCGGGTTTTGATATTGGATGAACCCTTTTCTGGATTTGATCCAGTGAATGCGGCACTTCTTAAGAATGAAATTTTAGAATTGAAAAAAGCAGGGACGACCATATTGCTGAGCACCCACCGCATGGAGTCCGTGGAGTTGCTATGTGATCAGGTAGCCATGATCCACAGGTCCAGAAAGATTTTGGATGGAAGCATCCGAGAGATCAAATCAAGGTTTAGGCCACTAGAAATCCGCGCAAGCCTTCAGCAACTCAGCCAAGAGCTGCCAGCTGCTTGGAAAATAGAAGCTTCTGAGGAAGGAAAAGTGGACCTTTTGTTGCCGCTTAACGGACAATCTCCCAATCAATTGCTTCTAGAATTGATGAGCTACGGGGAGGTGATTTCCTTTCAAGAGTGTTTTCCGAGTATGGAAGAAATTTTCATCCAGCAAGTAAATGCAAGTGGTCATGCCTAAGGTTTTACTAGTGATCCAACGCGAGTATTTGGCCAGAGTTAAGAAAAAATCCTTTCTCTTAGCCACCTTACTTACCCCGTTGATATTTCCAGCCATCATGGCGGTCTTCGTATGGATTGCTGTGGAGGAAAAGGAAAACCAATCCCTACGGATCATAGAAGTGGTAGATGAGACTGGGCTATTTTTTATGGAGAGCTCTGATCAATATGCCTTTAGCTCTTCAGTGACCAATTTGGAAGAAGCAAAAGCACTAGTCAATCAGGGGGAGCGATATGGAGCTTTGTACCTGCCCAAGATGGAGCTTTCGAATCCGCAGGGCATACAATTTTATGGTTTGGAAAATCCTAGTCCCTCTTTGATTGGATATTTGGAAACTGCCCTCAAACGAAAAATTGAGGATCAGCGACTCTATTCTAAAGGGATAGACCCAGGGGTATTGAAAGAAATTCGGACAGAAGTAAGGGTGCAATCGCTAACGCTTGATGCTGCTGGGGAAGAAAAAATCACCGATGCTACGGTAAATTATGCGATTGGATTTTTATCAGGCATTTTGATCTACCTCTTTATTTTTATATATGGCAACCAGATTATGCAGGGTGTCATTGAGGAAAAATCTACACGAATTGTGGAGATTTTAGTTTCTTCCATGCGGCCATTTCAACTGATGATGGGTAAGATTGTCGGTATTGGAGCCGTCGGATTAACCCAATTTATAATTTGGGTCCTGCTTATTAGCACACTTTCCACCCTAGTGATGGGGGTATTGGGCATGCAAATGCCCCAGCAACAAGCCATGGAGATGGCAAATCCAGAACTGATGGCAGCAACACCTGATACAGGGGAGTTGGGAGCAATACTTCAGGTTCTCGACGGCATTGACTTTGTGTCCTTGGTGTCGGCCTTTGTATTTTATTTTTTGGGGGGGTATCTGTTGTACGGAGCTTTGTTTGCAGCAGTAGGCGCTGCAGTAGATGCACCTTCGGATGCTCAGCAATTTATGTTTCCTATTACGATCCCCTTACTGGTTGGTTATATGGGCTTGTTTGTTTTTGTATTGCAAGACCCAAGTAGCAGCACTTCATTTTGGCTTTCCATTATTCCGCTCACCTCGCCAATAGCGATGATGGGAAGGATCAGCTATGGGGTTCCGTTTTGGGAGTTGGGCTTATCGATGGGCTTGCTGGTGCTCGGATTTTTAGGGACCACCTGGTTGGCGGCAAAAATTTACCGAATTGGGATTTTAATGCATGGAACCAAACCTTCCTACAAGACGATGTGGAGATGGCTTAGGAGTAGTTCCTAAGGTTTTTTAGGCGGTGCTTCAGGTTGAATTATTCGGGCACTGCGTAGTTGGTTTTGCAATAAAACCTTATTTTTCCTGAGCTAGAGATACTTTAGTTTCGATTCTTCAGTTTATACTGTATTCCATCCCCATTGTGAATGAAAAACCGATTTCAGGATTTGGCCTCGATTGACTTCTACCAAAACAAAAAGTTGGTGAAATGGCTGATTTTTTTCATTTCGCTTTTGCTGGGATTGGGATCAATAGGCTACACCCATCGCCTTGTAGAGGAATTGCGGGAGCGAGAAGATAGGCAAATCCGCGTATTGTCTGCAGCTTTAGATTATGCGGCTACGACTTCAGAGAACCTTACTTTTATCAATCAAGAAATTATTCAGCAAAACTACTCCTTTCCGATCATCATGGCGGATGGGCAAGGCAATCCAATTGACTACCGGAATATCGACTTTAAGAACAGTCGAAATCAGGTGGATTCCATGCAGCTTTTAAAAAGGGAGTTGTTGGCAATGCAGGAGGATTTTCCTCCGATTGTGCTGCAAGAAGCAGATATTCGGATTTATTACCGGAACTCTGAGTTGCTCACCAATCTGAAATATTACCCTTACATCCAACTGGCAGTGATTTTACTTTTTGGACTGCTAGTGTATGTGGTCTTTAATCAAAGCAAGCTTTCGGAACAGAATCGAGTTTGGGCAGGCCTGACCAAGGAAACTGCCCACCAACTCGGCACGCCGATTGCCTCCTTGATGGCGTGGATGGATTACCTCAAAAATTCTCCCGTTTGGGATGAAAATCAGGAAATCATTCAAGAGATGGACAAGGATGTGGCCAAACTTCGTGTAGTCACGGAGCGTTTTAGTAGCATTGGCAGCAGTCCTGTAATCCAGCCAGAGAATGTTTATGAAATCGTCGAAGAAGGTGTTTCTTACCTCAGACCTCGTATTTCGACTAAGGTAGAATGGGAAATTCAATCCGATTCTAGGGATTTAGTGGCTCTCCTAAATAAACCTTTATTTGACTGGGTGATTGAAAATGTCTGCAAAAATGCGGTAGATGCCATGAAGGGAAAGGGGCTACTTCGAATCGTACTTTTCCAAGAAAGCGACAAGTATGTGGGGATTGACATCAGTGATACAGGAGTAGGAATTGAGAAAATGAAGTTCAAAAAAGTGTTTACTCCAGGATTTTCATCTAGAAAAAGAGGCTGGGGGCTAGGACTCACTTTGTCCAAGCGTATTGTGGAGGGCTACCATGGAGGGAAGATTTTTGTCAAGCAGTCTGAGTTAGGGAAAGGCACCACTTTTCGGATTTTACTTCCAGTACCCATGATGGAAGGAACTCCCTTTAAAAGCAAAGGAATGTGGGATGGAATAGGATAAAGATTAGGTCCCAGCAGAAAAGAGAAGGTGCTTCCAATTCGATAAAGGCAACTGAAGTACAACTTAAAAAATCGGGTTGATTCATTTTTAGCTACCTTTGCTGCCTTAATTTTAGCAGTCATGAGTTTAACAACCGAAATCAATAAACGTAGGACCTTTGCCATCATTGCTCACCCGGATGCCGGGAAGACTACCTTAACCGAGAAATTGCTTCTTTTTGGAGGGGCAATACAGACGGCTGGTGCAGTAAAATCAAATAAGATAGACACGGCTACCAAGTCTGACTGGATGGAAATTGAAAAGCAACGAGGAATTTCTGTTGCAACTTCGGTGATGGGCTTTGAATACAAAGACATCAAAATCAATCTTTTAGATACACCTGGTCACCAGGATTTCGCAGAAGATACCTACCGAACCTTGACTGCTGTGGATTCGGTGATCATGGTCATCGACTGTGTGAAAGGGGTGGAGATTCAAACCGAAAAACTCATGGAGGTATGCCGCATGCGGAGTACCCCTGTGATTTGTTTTATCAACAAATTGGACCGTGAAGGTCGTGATCCCTACGATCTTTTGGATGAGGTGGAGTCCAAGCTTGGCATTAAAGTTCGCCCACTTTCCTGGCCTATCGGGATGGGAAAAGGGTTTAAAGGGGTTTATAATTTATATGAGAAGAAGCTCAACCTTTTTACGCCTTCGCAGCGCAAGTTGAGTGACGATCGGCAGGTGTTTGAAAATCTAGACGATCCCCAGTTGGATGCCTTGATAGGCCCGGGCAATGCCAATCAGCTCCGCGAAGATGTAGATTTGATCGAAGGCGTATACCCTGACTTTGATGTGAATGACTACTTAGAGGGGAAAATTGCTCCTGTCTTTTTTGGTTCTGCCGTGAATAATTTTGGGGTGAATGAAATGTTGGATACGTTTATTCAGATTGCTCCGATCCCGCAAAGTAGGGAGACAGACCTTCGGAAAGTTGCTCCAGATGAATCCAAGTTTTCAGGATTTGTGTTTAAAATCCACGCCAACATGGATCCCAACCACCGCAACCGAATTGCCTTTTTGCGCATCTGTTCTGGGAAGTTTGAGCGGAACAAGCCTTACAATCACGTGCGCGGGCCAAAGCCGCTTCGGTTTTCTAATGTGACCCAGTTTATGGCACAGGACAAAGAAATCATTGACGAGGCATTTCCAGGTGACATTGTGGGCTTGTACGATACCGGTAACCTGAAGATTGGCGATACGCTTACGGAGGGGGAAAACCTAGTGTTTACAGGAATTCCTAGTTTCTCTCCAGAGATCTTCCGGGAGGTAGTCAACAAGGATGCGATGAAGACCAAACAGCTGGAGAAAGGGCTCAAGCAGCTCATGGAGGAAGGGGTAGCTCAGCTATTTACCTTTGAGATGGGTGCTAGAAAAGTGGTCGGCACAGTGGGTCAACTGCAATTTGAAGTAATCCAGTTTCGGTTGAAAAACGAATACAATGCCACGGTGGAGTTTCATCCGATGAATCTGTACAAGGCCTGTTGGATTAGTTGTGCTGACAAGAAGCAACTGGATGAGTTTGTCCGCTCCAAAAACCGCTACATCGCGCGAGACAAGGACGATAAGTTGGTCTTTATGGCTGAGTCCAAATCCTGGTTACAGATGGTTCAGGACAACTACCCAGAAATCGAATTCCACTTTACCTCGGAGTTTTAAGAAAAAAGACAGCCGTGAGCCGTCTTTTTTAGTGCCTATTTTTTAGCTATTCCTGGTAGACTTTGCAGGAGATTTAAAGAATAAGTATAGGATTGGTGATAAGGGTACCAGAATCATAATTGCCAGCAGTAAAATTTTTCTCCCAAACGATTGGTCGCTTTTTGCGATGGAGATGAGTACATACACGACCAGGATTAGGTAAATACCTAGGAGTAGCGTGAAAATGGGTGCCGGGAGATTTAGAATGAAAAGGAGCATAGGTATTTGAAAAAATTGAAGGGTTAAATTAAAAATTGACAAGGTAAAGTTGAAGCCGTTTTAGGCCTGATGAGCTAAAAATCAAATACTTAAATTTAGGAAGAATCAGGCCAATTAACAAGGATTAAAATGTGAAAACTTAGTTGTTGGATGAATTACCCTTATTTGAAAACATCTACAAAGGCAAATTTTTTCCCGTCAAAAAG